>Ga0222693_100014_pt1 | contig 115160 bp, 106 predicted proteins | sample AntAcemetage1331_FD_179840 | JGI IMG/M metagenome (GOLD analysis project Ga0222693, IMG submission 179840) | Saline water microbial communities from Ace Lake, Antarctica - #1331 | ecosystem: Environmental > Aquatic > Non-marine Saline and Alkaline > Saline | place: Antarctica: Ace Lake... | reverse complement strand
GAGGGGCCGGCGGGATGCAGTTTCGCTCCGCTCCACTGCCTGCCACCAGCCCTCCTCTCATCATCAAAATATAGCTTATTAAAACCTTGTGTTTCACGACATCAATTCACAATCGCGGGGCTATTTTGTCCTATTTTTTTTTTATAAATTAATGTACCTGCAGTTGCAACAAAATCATTATTTTCAAATTTAACAAAGTTCTCATTGTCAATGTTTAGTTTTTTAAATGAGACAATATTACAATTAGAATAACTTAGTGCAGTATATTTTTCAAATCCATTTTCAATGCTATGTTCCTTTACTCGTTGTACAATTTTTTTATTATTACTTATAATTAATTTTGACATATTAACCTTTCCTCCAAATTTTGTTTAAAATATTATTTAAATAAAAACCGATATTAAAGTCACTTAACTTAATAAGAACCCAAGTGTAAATAATTGTAATTAATATTTTTATTATAAAATTACATAGTGTTACATCAAGCATAATACTCATAAAATAAATAATTGAAATAATTAGAATAACAAAGTATTTTTTTATAGGATAATTTATTTTTATAGCTCTATTACTTAATATTAACACGGGAATAAGTGTTACTATATATGAAATCAAAGTAGCTATTGCAGCTCCATACATAGAATATTTTGGTATTAACCAAAAGTTAAGAGCAATATTTAAAATTGCAGCAAAAATCCAAATTCCAGATTGATATTTTAAAAATTTTTCATTAAATGAAAGAGGATTATGAAATATTAATTTATAACCACTTAATAAATATGAAAACAATATTATAACCATAATCCATAAACTATCTTTGTAACTAGTATTAAGAAGCCGAACAATATCTTTTGAGAAAACCGTTATCACGAAAATGAATCCTGTAAAAAGTGTAAATAAAAAGGTGCCAACTTTAATTGTGTTATTACGATTCTCATCATTAAAATCCGAGTATTTATTGTAAACATATGGAACATATGCTTTATTTATAGAATGAAAAAGAATTTCGGGAGATTGGCCAAGTTTGTATCCTATTGAGTACAAACCGGTATCCGCATGCCCCTTATATTTATCAATCATAATACGATCTGCAAAAGTAATAATCCAAACAGATATATCTCCAGGTAAGCTATGCAAAGAATATGTTAAATATTTTTTAATGTTTTTAAATTTTAGATTAAATACAAAATACTTTCTTGAGAAAAATATAAAAAGACTTAGTTGTAATAACCCATTTATCAACAGACTAATCATAAAGGCCATTATTTTATCCTGCATGTTTAACACGAGCAATAGTTGCATTATAATTGAAAAAGAACCTATTAAAATAGTAATAAGAGATATTAATTTCCCTTTTTCTTGAACATACAATAAAGCTAATATTATGGGGAAAAAAACTGACGCGTATGATCCTATTAGCGCGAATGTAAGATACAATGGATTACTAATATTCATAAAATCACTTATAGGATTAACGAACGCAAAAATAATTAGGTATGATATTGTTGCAAATCCAAATATAAAAATAACTATACAAGAATACAATTCTTTTAATGCCTCTTGTTGCTTGTTATCAAAATAAAAACGACTAACAGCACCACGAACCGATAAAGATAATAATAGTGATAAAAAAGTTCCTAATGTTGTAATTAGATATACTACACCATATTCTTCAGGGGAAACCAATTTGGTATATAAAGGTAACAATAAAAAAGACGCCCCTTTTAAAAATATAGTTGCGGTTAAATACAACATTGAGTTTTTAACTAATTTTGACAATCAAAAACCTCCCTTTTACTTATAATATTGGTTCTTCGTCGAATTTAGTGGGTCAGTTCTTTGACAAGTACAGCATCAGCCGATGGCCATGTTGAGCTTACCACAGTAAAACAATATTCGTATCCGGTAGCTCTCAAAGCTGTGGAACCCTCTTGCTGAGGCCTTGATCAGCTGAATCTTGCTGTTCAACCCCTCACTAACAGCATTGGTTGTCCAGTGCTTGAAATAGCTCAGGATGTTCTGAAGATGCCGCTGCATCATGTCTTTGACCTTGATCATTGGCCTCAACTCTGAACTGTCTACAGCCTTGCTCCAGTAGTTGAAAAAGTATTCGGCGCTGTCATGGCTGGTCAGTGACCAGAAGGCTCGGAACATGTTTTTTAATGACCAAGCGTTGCCTGTTTTGAGTTCACAGGCAAGCAGCTCGTCAAGGCTTGTTCGTTGGCTTTGGGTCATGTTCTCCGGGTTTCGGAGCCATGAGTATTTCGAGCCAATCAGTGTCCTGTTGCCAAGAGTGTTGAGATTGCGGGATTCCTGACGGCGCACATGGTCGACAGCTTCATTGAGGTACGAGCTGATGTGGTATCTGTCATGAACGATATCTGCCGCAGGGAGTATGTTCTTGACCGCCGTTGCGAATGCTTTCCACATGTCGATTGAGACTGACTGTACATGGTCTCGCTGTTCTTCGGCAAGGCTTGTCAGCAGTAGTTCTGTTGCCTCTTTGGTTCTTGTTTCGACTACCTCGAGGACACGACCGGTGTCAAGGTCATTGAGGGTGGTGACATACTGATGACCGGCCCTGAAGCTCTTTTCATCAATGCCGAGATGTTCTATGACTTCGGCGTCCCGACGCTCCATACCACGGTTGACAGCGCGGCGCATGATGTCATCAACGGAATGCCAACTCAGCCCCAGCAATTTTGCGACAGCCTGCGTGTTGGCACAGTGCTGCAGAAGCTGAACGACAAAACCCTCGAACATCAGGGTGAATCGAGAATGCTTGTCCGCCCATGGGGCACCGAGGGTCTTGACTCCGCACTGGGTGCAGTTGGTACGGGGAAGTCGGGCAACAAGGATGGTTTCAAACTGCATGGTATCCAGATGACGCCATTTCTGCTCGGGAGCGTGGTCATATATGCCACAGGGTTCACCACATTCCGGGCACTCAATGTTCTTTCCGATATAGACAAGTCTGATGACTACCTGCAGGCCTGTCATGGACAGGTCGACATTCTCAACCTTCCAGGTTGAAGGAAGTCCGAGGAGCTGCTGGTAATGGGTGGTCAGGCTTTGCATAAGAGGTAGTAGGGTAAGGATGGATGATGCTTGGAACTACGCCAAGCTACCCATTTGACCCCGTTTTCCATTAAAATCGGCGAAGAGCCATAAGTTTTATCTGTTTATTCATCTACTTTTACTGCATCACCTATATAAGAACAAACCGTGTCTGAAAAAAGTGGATTAATTGTCTTTGTTCCAATTCTTGTTTTAGTATAAAGAAGTTTTCCTTTTTCTCGATCTATCTGATAAACTTCAAACATTTCGTTTCCTTGGTCATTTCCTCCGTAGCCAGCAAGTGTTGATTGTCCGAATTTCATAAAATTCGCATTTGACCCTGTGACATAACCTCTATCCTCAGTAAAATTAATGGCGATCTCATTGGGTAAGCCATCCTGCACGAATGTATAGTTTTCATCAGCATATGCAGAATATCCTTTGATATTTGAGACAATCCAAACCTCATCTGCAAAACAGGTTAAAGGGAGAAATACAGCAATAATTATCATGATAATATTCAAATAGTTCTTTCTCATTTTGTTCTCCTTATAACAATGTTTAGACTGATCTGCCTAATCCAGAAAAGGCAGAAAGCTCCTTTCTGTATAAGACAATGTCGAAATCACCACCAAAAACAACCCAATCAATTATTTATAAATGACTTACAAATATTAACAATCATTGAGCTGTGCCGACTTATACAGATCAGTCTAAACCGGCAACAAACAGGTCAACAGGGCTTTTTACTCCATGACCGCCCTTGTTTAAAACATGAGTATAAATCATCGTGGTGCTTACATCTTTATGACCCATCAATTCTTGAATGGTTCGAATATCATATCCAGCCTCGAGTAAATGAGTCGCAAACGAGTGTCTGAATGTATGCCCCGCGATTGTGAATTGATGTCGTGAAACACAAGGTTTTAATAAGCTATATTTTGATGATGAGAGGAGGGCTGGTGGCAGGCAGTGGAGCGGAGCGAAACTGCATCCCGCCGGCCCCTCTTAAAACCAAAATGAGCTTGGCTCCATAACCTTGGAGAAGACGACATGGAAAGCCATGGAAAGAAGCAGAGACGCCGGTTATCAGCAGAAGAGAAATGGAACATTTATCAGGAATGCGAAAAGCCTGGCATTAAAATTGGTGAAGTGCTCAGAAAGCATGGGCTGTACTCTTCAGACCTGCAGCTCATTCGAAGAGAGATAAAAGAGGCTGCCCTGGAGCGCTTGAGCCGTAGCAGGCCTGGTAGGCAGAAAGCTACAGTTGTCCCTGTCGAGGAGCGTGACCAGCTCAAGAGGGAACTTGAGGAGAAAGAGAAAGCCCTGGTTGAGTTGAGCGTGATGTTCACGACCCTCAAAAAAAAAGTGAACTCGGAATAGATGGCCCGTTTCCCGAAGGTCGGCTGCCAATGGAGACGCGTCAGGAAATCATTCGGATTATTGCCACAGCCAAAGCCTCCGGGATTGCACGACATAGAACATGCAGCCTGTTGCAAATCAGTATCCGGAGGGTGGAACGCTGGGAGCTTAGGATGCATCAGCAAGGTACAATTGCCTATGAGAAACCGGGACCACGAAAGCCTGTTCATGCCTTGATGCCTGCAGAGAAAGATGCTGTGCTGGCTTTTGCCGGGCGAGAAGATACCGTGGACTACTCTTTTCAGTTGCTTGCACTCAAAGGAACAGAAGCACAAGCGTTTTGCCTGTCAGCCTCAAGTGTTCGGTCGATTCTGCAAGAGAACGGACTTGGTGACGACAGAACCTGGCGAGTACGGAACGGGATCAAAAAGACCAAACCGAACCGGCCGGAAGAGTTGACAGGGCCTAACCAGTGCTGGTGTTGGGATGTGAGCTATATCAAAACCGATGTACTGCGGGTTTTCTGGTACCTGTATGTAATGCTTGACGAATGGAGCCGGAAAGTCGTGGCCTGGAGAATCAGCCGGTTCCATATTCATGAAGAAGCAATGAACCTGATTGATGATGCTATCCTTGCCGAGGAGCTGCTGGATGTTGATAAAGAGGACCGGCCGGTAGTTGTCAATGACCGTGGGGTGCAAATGAAAGCCAAGGAGGTTAAGCAGATGTTCACGGATATGGGGTTGACCCAGACATTCAGCCGACCGCGAACGCCGAATGACAATCCCTTCATCGAGTCATTTTTCAGCTCCACCAAGCGGACACGGATGTACCCCGGTTGGTTTTGCTCTCAAGAGGAAGGCCCCGTCACAGAATATTTTGGATGGTACTTTCCATGGTACAACACAGAGCACTACCATTCACGCATTGGGTATGTAACCCCGGAACAGCAGCACCAAGGCCTTGCTTCAGGGATTATCGCAGAAAGAAAAAAACTATTGGCAGAGCAGCAGAAACTTCGTAAAATGTACTGGTTCGCAAATCAAACAACCGGAGACGGGCAGTAGTGAATTGAAACCCCGTTTTGCGACATCATCCAAAAATCACGCCGATGTTGTAGAGCATCAAGAAATAAATCCGCTCGGGGGAGTTTTCCTTATACACCGAGGCGATATGATCGCAGATAATCGAAGTTACATCTTCAAGCTTTTCCGGATCCTGCCAAACCTGATCGAACAGCTTGAGATAAGTTTCGGTAAACGCCGATTCGTCAAATCGGCTTACAAGATTTGATACGGCGTCTCCCTGCTGATAGCCAAGATCAACCGCTGTGAACCCCTGGATCTGTGAGTACACAATATCTGCATCACTTCCCTGAATGCAGGCGAATTGCTGCATCGAAGCTTTTGTTCGATTTGATTGGAATGTCGCCTTTTTTTTGATCCAGTCAGCGCATTCTCGAGCAATAGCACGCTGGGTGAGCTGATTGCGGAGTTGGATCTCAAATTCTGATCCGTAGAGGCTGCGTTCCCGACTGACCTTCGGGATGAAAAACTCCCGATGCTCTTTACGGAATTTGTCAGTTACTTCAGTGGGAAGGAAGGTTGGCGCCGTAAAGATAAATTCAAGCGAATCGATCTTGGACAGCTCACTCTTCAGCGCCTCATAGGCATAAATAGAAAAACAGGATGCTGCGACTTTTAGCTTGTCTTGTGGCTTGATCGATGCCTTAAGATCATCGCCTAAGAGAGTATTGAGATTGTCAATGATCAGCATAGACGTGTAGATTATCCGTCAATAAAAAAATCGGAATCCAGTTTTTTTAGCTCATACGCCACTTCTGTGGATACTCCGACTCCGTATTCTATCATTAAATCAGCTAGGCGTTTACCATCGATTAAAATAATCTTGGTAGTGATATTAGACGCAAACTCTTTGGCGCCATGGGTGAAATCGGAAGTCGTAATAAACACCCCCTTTGTTGCGCGTTTTCCCTGGAGAGCCCCAGCGAATTTCTGGATTTCCGGCCGCGAGACAGTTCCCTCCCATTTCTTCGCCTGAATATAGATGCTGTCAAGGCCAAGTCGGTCTTCGTTGATAACTCCATCAATCCCTTCGTCGCCACTATGACCGATGGCTTGACCTGCGTCCTTAAGCGAACCGCCATAACCCATTCGAACCAGTACATCTACCACAACTTTCTCAAAGAATGATGGTGAAGATGCTTTGAGTTGCTGCAAAATTTCTTGAGCAAGGTTTTCCTGAATGTTTACGTAAGCGTGCTCTATCTGTTCTTCAGGAGTTTGAACTACTTCTTCGGGTCCTGAGGATGACGTGCTCTGGGGCTTTTCTCTGGCATCTACATATTCCGGAAATTGACGCAGAACCTTCAGATTAATAACTGCTGCATTTTGCGCAAGTATGGACTGCCCTCGTTCGGTTATCCGAAAAATCCCCCGGCGGGGATTTTCAAGGAGCTGGGCCATTTTCATATGGGCTCGAGCCCAAGCAACTCGATTATCAAAAACATGCTGCCTACCGCTTGGCAAAAGCCGCTTTCGCTCAGACTCCGACAAGCCGAACTCTTCAGCCAAAGCTTCGATGGCTTCGTGATTGGAATGCTCTGCACCGTCTTTGCAGAAGCGTAGAAGAGGGAGCATAAGGCGCTGGAAATCAGGTATCGCCATAAGGATTCGGGATTAATCATAAGCCATGCCAATACTTTCATCGAATGGCAGCCTAAGTATCGGAGGATAATTAGCGACTATCATTTTAATATTGATAAAATGAGTGAGTAAATCAAAAGTATAATGCATTTATGCATAGAAAGACCCCCGCTGGTCATGGGAAGATATCTATCGCAAACGGACAATGCCGGTCATAGTCAGAATAGATTCCTCAGAACACCGACCTCCCTATTGAGCAGGGATTACGAGTGGTCGCACCCTGCCCCATTGCGTATACCACATCAATACATCTTTCAAACCTTCTTACATTCAGAATGGAGTAACTTTATGCATAACTTCATTAGCTGCAGGAAGTGCTCTGCGCTGTACTCTCCGCCTTCATACAACAAAGATATGGCGGGAGGTAGGACAATGGCTGTACCAAGTGTCAGGGAAAAATGTTTTTTCTGCAGGAGTCGGGGATAGGACGGCGGTTGTCCTACGAGGCGTTCTATACTGACAAAAAGAGACCGGAGGAATAATGGGCTATGTTGAAAAAAACCTGATCCCTGAAGAGACCCTCTATGCTCAGGGGCATCTTCACTGGATCATATTCTCAAAGGCCATATTCTGGGGCCTGGCAGCTATAGCGTTGCTTCTTTATGCTTTGGAAGAGCAGGCTGCAGGGGTTTTTGAAAACGCTCAACTGCTGATGTATGGAGGCTTGGTGCTTCTGATCCCGGCACTCTGGTATGCTGCCGCCGCACTGATTAAAAGGATATCAACGGAACTGGCGGTGACCTCAAAAAGGGTGATAGCGAAGTTCGGGTTCATCCGAAGGAACACCGTGGAACTCAACCACAGCAAGGTGGAAAGCTTTCATGTGGAGCAGGGGGTGCTGGGCCGCATACTCGGGTTCGGAACTCTCCATATCAACGGGACAGGAGGAGGCATTACGCCAATACCAAACATTTCAGATCCACTCGGGTTCCGTCGCAGGGCGATGGAGGCGATTGATGATTCACAGAAGTAAACCAATTTGACTGTTCAGGCATGATCCACTTCCTCCTCACCCCCGACACCGCGTCCGCCCTGAAACTTCGCCGTATGGTTGCCACTGCGGGCGGGCGAACGGATGTGCTGGTTGGCACCTGGCCTGAACTGCTGCAGCAGGCAAGAAACAGCTTTGTGCTGCCACCCGCGCCGGACACCTGGAACGAACGGTTTATGGGTGCTGCCAGAGAGCTTTCAGATGCATTCTGGTCAAAATCACTCGCAGCAGTAAACCCCACTGAAAAGAAAGCCATCACCGCAGTGCTCGCAGAGCACCTCAGCGTGCTGCTTGAAGCGACGGGGCCCGGAGGGCTGTTTGCCGAGATCCCCGGGCTTGACGCTCTTGTGGAAAAGCCGAAACTGCTGCTGCGCATCGCCGACTTCGCTGAACTGCATCAGGCCATAGAGTTTGCACTACCGCCCAGACTGCAGGCGGTACGAAGTATTCTTGACGCTCCCGCTTCACGCGCCATAAGGACAATGCGGGTCTATGCCCATCCAGCATGGCCAGAGCTGAGCCTGTGGCAGACAGCGTTGGTTCTGCACCTCAACAGCCAGGCGGAGCAGGATGAAGAGAGAGGGCTCCGCAGTGCCCTTACTGCATCCGTGGCTACGCCATCGGCAGTGGAGGGAAGCTCCCTCCGCCTGCTTCAGGACAAACTGTTCACACAGCCAAAAACCAAAGCACCTCTTGACACCACCATTCAATGGCTTAAAGTCCGCGACTACCTGCAGGAAGTAGAGGTGATTGCCGGAATGATACAGGAAGCGATGAAGAACGATGCCTCGCTCCGCTTTGCCGACATGGGTGTGCTGCTTCCGGAAGACTCTCATTACAGCAGAGCAGTCAGCTCAGTGTTCAGCACTGCAGGAATACCGGTGTCGGGGCTTCGCAGCGCCTATGAAGTCCGCGATCTCGGGGGCGAAGCTGTATTGAATCTCATCCACTGCATGGACCAGCCGGCACCGCTTATTGCTCTTGCCGCACTGCTCTCTTCACCCCTTATGCCGTGGAGCAGGAACACGGGAAACAAGCTTGCGCAATCGGTCGTTGAGCTGCGAACGAATATTTCGCTTCATGAGAGTGAGAGCAGAAAATCCCATACAATGCTGCAGCTTATTCAAACTGAAGTGACCGGCCCAGGTGATGTAAAGCGCATCCTGAAAGAATTTCCATCACTGCTGAACACCGATGAGTGCACGAAGTTCCACAGGGAGCGGGTGGAAAAACTCTGCGCGGAGGTTGTTGGGGCGGTTGACGAAAGCTCCCCGTTCATTCAATGGCCGGAACTGCAGGCGCTGGTGCCTACCGCCCCCCTGGATCCGTCTGTCTCCCCGGAGTTCACCCGGGAAGGGGTAGCCGTGTTTTATGAGAGCGCAGAACCGTGGCGCACGGTCCGAAAACTGTTTGCTGCAGGGTGCCTGGACGGCCATCACCCGCAAACTTCAAGAGGCTCAATCATCTTCCGTGACGAAGAGCTGGATGCCCTGAAAGAGGCCACAGGGCTGGATATTGACACGGCAGCGGCCCGCAACGGGCGCAACCGGAAACGGTTCCTGCGCCAGCTCTCATCGGCAACTGAAGGGATCACTTTTCTGGTGCCCGGAAAGGACCAGGGCGGCGAGTCCTTCTCCCCGTCATCAAGCGTAACATTTGCGACTGCGCTTTTTGCCGACATGAAAGAAACGGAGGAGCTCATCCTCCATCTCGAACAGGATGAGGAGCGTGAAAAAGCCCGAGGCCTCCCGGATATTACCGACAGGACGCCTCTTCCGCCCCGCAGCCTGCAGCCGACGGAGGATCTGGTGTTTGAGGGAGAGAACCTGCTGGAGATCAGTAAAGACAAGGACGGAGCGCTGAAACTCGAGTCACCAAGCAGGCTCGATACCCTACTTGTTTCTCCCCTTGCCTGGCTGCTTGAGAGGCTGAATGTGAAAGCCCGCGAATGGCGGCCTGAAACTCTTGATGTCATGACCATGGGCACCCTCGCGCACGCGGTGTTCGAACACCTGTTCACGACGGAAGGCATACTTGACGCAGAGGAAATATATAAACAGGTTCCTGTGCAGCTTGAAGCCGCCATTCGAAGGCACTGCCCGTTCATGCTCCTTGATGAGTGGAAGATAGAACGGGAAAACCTGACACAAAGCGTACTGAAAGCCGCATCTGAATGGGCCATTATTCTTGAGAGTGCGCAGGCAAGGGTGGTTGCGACGGAAATCAGCCTCAAAGGAAATCTCGACGGTCTCCCAATCCATGGCAATGCCGACCTGCTGCTGGAACTGCCCGGCAATAGAATGATGGTCGTAGACTATAAAAAGTCAGGGAGCTCCGGCCGAAGAGACCGCATGGAGGCAGGATATGACCTGCAGGCATCGCTCTACCGCAAAATGGTCAGAACCGGAGGCCCAGAGAAAGAAAATGAGATAACAAAAGAAGCTGTCAAACTGCTGAAAGACTTCAAATCAAAGGGCGATATCGGAAGCCTCTACTACCTCATGAACGACCAGGTTGCCCTGTCGGACACCAGTGGGTGGTTCGGCGGCATCAGCGGACTTCTTGAAATGGGCGCGAACATCTCTGAACACGCACTGAAAGAACTTGCTGAATTTATCAAACAGGTTCAGAGTGGGGAAATCAGACTGAACAGCGAGTCTGATGAAAAGACGCTGGCGAAGGACAAAAAGCTCTCCGCCTATGCGCTTAAAGATGACGGGCCACCCCTCATACGCCTCTTCATGAAACCAGCGGAAGACATAGCCAACATTGCAGCGGAGGACGGTAATGAATAAGCCCCGGTCACTCACCATCCACCCTGCAGGAGCGGGGTCAGGAAAAACATTCAAAATACAGACCACTCTCGGTAAATGGGTGGAGGAGAAGCGGGTCCAGCCTGAAAAGATTGTGGCGGTCACCTTCACCGACACCGCCGCGGCTGAACTGGTCGGGCGCATTCGGGAGGAGCTGGTTGGCAAGGGGATGCTGGAAGAGGCTCTCCGGCTAGACCTTGCTTATATATCCACCATCCACGGGTTTGGGCGCCGCCTCCTTGAGGAGTATGCTTTCGAGGCAGGAATATCCCCCACCCTCCGAAAACTCAGCGCCGATGAAGAGCGCATGCTTGCAGCTAAAGCGATAGCTGCCTCGGATATTGCCGAGGACCTGATGGAATCTCTTGAGAAAGATGGATATACATACAGCTTCACCAAGAAAGCCAGCGGCGAGGAGCTTTTCAGGAATGCGGTTCTGGCCCTCACAGTGAAGTTGCGCTCCATCAGTGAAGTGGCACAGAGCGCCGGACTCAGCACCAATACCTCGAAGAGGATAGAGGAACTGTATGGCCCTACAGAAGATGAAGCAACTCTGACTGCGGATCTCTCAACAGCCATCAACATGCTCCTTGCCGAATTCCCGAATAATCTGTCAGGAATAGTTGACCTGTCGCCATCGGCAAAAAAAGCGCTCTGGAACGATTACAGAAACCTCAGGCTTGCCACCCGTCCAGGAGCGCTTGAAGATAACTGGCAGCTGTGGAACAAACTCGCCTCACTAAAAAACGGCACACGACCGCAGGTACTGCCGGAAAGATACCGGACCCTGGGGAAAAATGTAGTTGCGGCAGCAAAAAAACTCACCACCCATCCCGGACCGCTCAGTGATGCTCAGGCTCATGCGTCCAAACTTCTTCAAGCGGCATCCGACACCCTTTTAAAATACTCCGGGGAAAAGCAGAAACGGGGACTGCTCGACTTCATGGATATGCTCTCCCAGTCGCACAAACTGTTTGCCGAAAACTCCGACATACTTGCTTCCTTTGTCAACAGGATCGACTGCCTCGTCGTAGATGAGTTCCAGGATACCAGCCCGCTTCAGTTCTCCCTGCTCTGGAACATCGTTTCCAAGGGAAGCGCTCTCCCCTCCATTATCGTCGGGGATGTCAAGCAGGCCATCATGGGGTTCCAGAACGCCGACGAACGGCTGCTTCAGGAACTGTGCCGGCAGTACCCGGAATCAGTTGACCCTCTGGGAGGAAACTGGCGTTCATCTAAAGAGCTGATGGGGTGGATCAACCCTGTCGGCGCTGCCATGTTCGGCGAAGGTTATACGACACTGGAGCCTATGGCTGGGTTTGAGAGCCGGGTTCAGCCGCTTGAGGTCATCAAAGCCAATGAAACACTGAGCGATGAGGGATGGGCATCTTACACAGTAAACAGAATAATGGAGCTGCTCCACGGTGAAGAGCCCGCAATGATATGGGACAAGAAGCTCAATAAGCACCGCCAGCTGAGAGGTGGCGACATCGCCATCATCGCATACAAGAACAAGCGCCTCGTTCCCTATGCTGAAGCGCTTCGCAGTGCCGGCATCCGCTGCCGGCTGGAAGAGGGGAAATGGCTGGAGACAAGGGTTGTGCAGCTTGCACTGCATGCCCTTGCCTATGTAACCGATACCGATGACCGGCACGCCGCGCTCTACCTTGCGGTAACGGAACTTGGATCTACATCACTCAAGGAAGGGCTCGCCAGTCTGATAAAGGATGAAGGGATGTCCGACGATATTATCGGCAAACTTGACATGGTTGCCGATGGCCCTTCGGAACGAACTGTTGAGTGCCTGCTCGACGAAATAATCGATGCACTGGACCTGTACGGAACCATAGCAAAATGGCCGGAGGGTGACCAGGTCCGGGCCAACCTTCTCAAGCTGCAGGCTGAATGCAGGGAGTTTATGGGCAATGGGCGCGAGGCCATGGCCAGCGGGGGTTACTACGGAAGTGACGCCAAAACCTTCATGGCGTGGCTCAAAGCCAAAACAGCACAGGACGAGAAAAACAACACCCAGCCGGGAGCTTCAATCATTGATGATGAGGCGGTACGGCTGCTGACCTGGCATAAGTCAAAAGGCGGAGAGTGGCCTGTTGTGGCGGTCTGCGGCATGCAGGACGGTGAGTTCCCCCGCCTGCCGTCCACCAAAGTGGATTATGAGGATTTCAGCGAGCTTGAAACCATAATGGACCGCGCGTGGATCAAGATCCACCCCAAGTTCAACTCATCGGAAACCAATAAAAGGATAAAGGCAGACCTCATCCCGGAGTCCCATGAAAACACAAAACGGCTTCTCTATGTTGCCCTGACCCGCGCCCGCGAGAAAGTGATCCTTGAATGGCCTGAATACCTGAAGAGCCGTAAAGAGAAAGGGGACGGCACTTACTGGTCGGAGTTCAAGCACGCGGCCAAAGCGGAACTCACCCCGTCGGGGATGTCAGTCAATGACACTGAGATAAGCTGCAGGGTAAGCACCATTGCCGTCAAAGAACCTCTTGAGATTGAATCGGTCAGAGGAAAGGAGCAAACACCCGCGTTCGGGCGTGGCGCACTCGAGAAGAAGGAGCTCCCCTCAGCACTCACCCCCGAAGCCGTCAGGCCCTCATCCCTGCACGACCGGGAGGGGGTTGCCGCTGTTTCACGCCGTGACCTTGAATACGGCAATGGGCTGGAAATAGAGCTCGACGGTGTGAGCGATGCGCTGCAGAAGGGAACCATGCTGCACCGTGCGTTCGAAGTGCTTTCCGGCCATCCGGAGCGAAGCTCCATGCTCCCCGACATCGTCGGATGCGAGCTCTCTGCCGGACAGCAGCAGGACATCAGCCGTGCTGTTGCGGAATTTGACGGGTGGCTCTCCTCTGAGCTCAAAGTGACTGCACTCCATCCTGAAATGCCACTCCTGACGCTTGACGAACTGGGTTCAGTGGTTGCAGGGTTTGCAGATATGGTCGTGGAAACGGAAGACGGACTCTGGGTGGTGGATCACAAGTCAGACCAGGTGATAACAGACGCGCTGCTCGAGGAGCGCTTCAACCTCTACTACCCGCAGGTCAAAAGCTACGCTGAGGCTCTTGAGAGAGCACGGAAGGACAAGCCGGTAAAGGGCATCATCCTGAACTGGTTCAGTTACGGGAAGGTGAGTGCTGTGAACCTATGAACTCTATGCACGGCGTCGTCATGAGCGGAGGAGAGCAAGGCCGACAAGAAAGGGGAAGATTAACAGGCGGCGCTTAACCCAGACGAAAAGTGAATGATTTTTTTCAAAACAAGCGGCATTTTCATTAATACAAACTGATTCCGGAGGAATTATGCGACCTATTTTTACCATTCATGCGGGGGAGTTTCTCGTTGCAGAACATATCGAAAAGAAATTTCGTGACTTGAATGTATGGATCCCAACCAAAGATACCGGCATTGATTTGTTGGTGACCAACAAGAAAGATCAATCTAAGTCTGTATCTATCCAGGTGAAATTTTCACGTGACTATAAACCTGTCGAAGCCACCGACGACTTTAGCCGCAGTCTAATTGCCGGGGGGTGGCTAACTCTTGCAGACAATAAAATTGAGCAGTCTTCGGCGGATTATTGGGTGTTCATTCTTGTTTCACATGAAAGAAAAATGAAGCCCAAGCATATCATAATTCCACCATCCGAGCTACTTGATATATTACGAAAAATTCACGGTAAATCCAAGTCCTATCACTTTTACCCTTGGATATTACTTATAGATAAAGAAGAAAAAGCCATTCAAGGACGAGGCTTGAGCATAACAGAAAAACAAGAAATCGTAGATGGATCAGCTTCATATAATGATCGGGATCTTTCCGCATACTTAGAAAACTGGTCGTCATTGGAAAAGATTAGTTCTTGAGCCACTGAATCTTATAGCTAATAGGCATGTGGTTTCAGGCGGGGTCTGAAATGGGGCAGTCTAGCTCCCATAGCTCTGGAACCCTTCGCCCCCTTTTGATTTCATCATGCCTTCAGTTTCCGCATCAAGCCGGGAATCTGTTCCCTCCATTCCAACTGTTCGGAGAGGTCTCTCCGTTCTTTTGCAAGCCAGGCGAGAACCTGACTGATGTCGTAGCGTGTTTTGCATCCGCCCAATGAACCGGGAACCGACTCGCCCTGGCGAACCTCAACGGTTGAAGGGGAACGATCCCTGTAGGACCCTGTGATTTGCGCATCTGTACCGTTTTTTGCGATATAGTAGGCTCTGGTGGCTGCTTTGTACCCCCAGGCCTGACGCACGGCTGTTTCTATCCATGGGGTCAGTTGTTCACGAGAAACCCTCATTGCCCGCCATTTCCTGAAATCAGACAGACGAAATGATGGCACAGCGCCTGCAGCTCGTTTTGCCGAGAGGCCTGCATGCCACATACTCGTCAAGTCAGCAAGCATGGCTCATGGATGTTGCGACCTTCGTCAACCTTGTTCTTAGTCGCCAATCGGCCTGACGATCCATCATCAAGCCGTTTCTTTTTTATTTCACTCCCCTACTGGGCGCAGTTTCCGCATGACTGCGCCCTTCCCTATTGCGCATGCCGCACCAATACATATTTCAAACCTTCATACCTTCAGACAATACTTACAGCAGACAATAAAGACTAGACCCCCTTCGCGAAACCTTCGCCTCGCCCTCATCGACATGGGCGCGATTCCCGACTGTTGTCATGATTTTCGCCACGCAAAAATACACGCCAATAGCCGTCCACGCTTTCCATTGCCGGTCAGGGCTTGAGGCCGGCCAAGGATTGGCCTCCAATAGCATGGCGCTCAACTGACCCGGAATACGGGATCAGATCAGCACAAAGAGAGTCATAATAAAAGGACAGACGAAACCGCAGACTTGGAATTCGTAGTCAAGGCTTAGATCTTTGTGCGGTGCAGCGCACTCCCCTCCCCCGCTATCACTTGACTTGCAATACAAGAGATTTACAGCTCCTGCTTTGCAGGGGCTCATCATGTAGACAATATGTCTATCAATAATGATGAAATAACTTCAATCTCACAATAATACACAACAGAGCCGGCCATATACGCCAGCCTTCTCTGTTGAAGATGCTCGTGACGCAGGGTCACGGCTAAAGAACGGATGACATACCCGCTTTGCGGACGGGTTCATTCACTCACTCCCGGAGTGGGACGGCGAAGGATAGGCCAGTTTGCCTTTTGGCGCAAGGGCCGTTCGCTTCCGCTCTTCGTTTGTGCAGCTCTCTGTTCTCCCTTGCGCAAAAAGTTTGCCTGTCCTCGGGGAAGCCTCTGTCCCCCCGGGGAATGATTTGAAGAACAATCAATAGGCAACCTTAAACTTACCACCATGACACAGACCCTGACTCTCCCGCTCTTCACCGCAGAGAACAAAACCGTTGCAATCCCCCGTTACGGAATCAAGCTGGTTGGGAGTTGCAAGGAATGAGCGGGGTCATTAAGCATAGTCAGTGATAAACTCAACCGGTCACAATGTGTGACCAGTTGGTGCCCTCAAAATCTCGCACCTTCCTGCATGAAGGTGAAATGGGGTAGAGTTTCATTGGAAAAGGGACCAGTGTTCGGCCCCCCCCAATCGTGCAATCTGGAATCACATTCCAACACACACGGCTAAGGCAAAGCGCGGCATTCTGGTGAATACCGTACCACTGAAAAGTGTTCGAGTGATCTGGTCTAGTCCGAGAGATCATTTTCGACTAATTTTATAAGTGCAGTATGAAAATAGTCGGATTGAGGGGCCCCTATAAGGTCCTTGTCCTGAAAGCGATGAACGCAATGAAATGGAATTTGGAACGCAGTACGAACCAAATCAGGCATTGATCTCTCTGTGTTTTTGCGCCTGCTCGACATAAGAACGAAGAACAGCGTTTATTTTTTTCTGATATCCCTTGCCCTGGCTGCGGAAGAACTCCAAAACCTCATAGTCTACCCGCATTATTAAGCACGGTCTTGGGGCGAGGCAGTTCCACGGTTACAGTTGACCAGTCAATGTGCATGCCGGCCTCGTCTTCGTCCTCAGCAATGGCAGCTTCAATCTCCGTTCCGGTGAGGGCAGCAGCACTCTTCCAGTCGCTGCCATCTTTACCCCGCTGTTGCTTTACCTGAAGCTCTTTATCCGTGTATCTGACGGTATGCTCTTTCTTCGAAATCTCTTACCCTCCGAAGTGAGATAATTCTACGCATCCGGCGGAAACCGGCAGATCGAGTTCATTACACCATAAGTGCGTCCCGCCTTATCGTCCATGCCCGGCAAGCCAGCTATCACCCTTGTCGGTTGTTACATAACGCTGAGTTGGGCTATTCGGCTTTTCTGTCTCTGTCATGGCAATCCATCCGTGCTCAATTCCAGGAAGTATATGGCAATTGTAATTCTTGGAGTGTGTCGAAAACCCTATATGCTTCAGGATTTCATTTTTGGGTTATGGCTCACAACAATACTGAAGCACCCGTCCCATGGAAGAAGCAACTCCGACACCTTTGACACTGACTTCGACACTCGCGTGCTCATGAACAGGAAGAATGGTCAAAAAAAGGCGCACTGATCATCGGCTTCCTGAACAGCGGGAGCACTACACGGGTAGGGTCTGGTTCCCGGTTTATGCGTTCTTGTGCGTGTTTACCGGACCGCTATAAGGTGATTTAGCCGTTTATACCGATAAGCTGCATCCGATCTGCCAGTTGGTGGAAATAATCCCTGGACCAAATATCAAGAACCACAGTGTCCTTCAGGAAACGGGAGTGCCTGTAATTTCGGGGGCAACGGCATACATCCCCTTCCTGATGCGCAACAGCAGTCCTTCGTCTGTCATGCGCGCAATTTTGTCGTTCGGTGAAAGGTAATTGCCAATAACGGAGAGCAGCGTTCCGTGTGTCACGGGTACACTGCCAAGCGCCTTGAGCCTGTGCTCAAGCCTCACAGGCGGCTAACAGAAACCAAGAGGAAAGGGAAACCCTTTTATATGCCGCTATGGACCATTCCCCTTACTTCACAGGCTTCACGAACCTCTTCTTCTGTGAAGAGTTCGTCGTTCTCACCGCAGATGAAGTTGCCGTTGACCACTTCGGGGCACCCGGCCAGAGACATGAGCCGGTTGCCTGAGCAGTCGAAGTTTTCAACTTCTGCAGGGGCACCGACCAGGGAGGTCAGCTCATTGTTGGCGCAGGAGTAGTTGCCTGTTACAAATGCGGGGCCACCGTCAAGGGAGTCGAGCATGTTGTCGGAACAGTCGAAGTTGGCTGCAACCTCCATTGGTCCTCCCTGCAGGGTGGAGAGCTGGTTGCTGGAGCAGTTGAAGTCGCCGACTATGGGTGGGGCTCCAACGAGAGTGTTGAGGAGGTTCCCTGAGCAGTTTATGTTGATGTAGGCTCCCACAGGACCACCTTCAAGCGACTCGAGCATGTTGCTGGAGCAGTTGAAGTCCCACCGGACCTCCTGTGGGGCGCCTTCAAGGGAGGTAAGCCCTTTGTTGGAGCAGTCTATGTTGCCATCCCCTGCTGCGGGGCCCATTGCCTGGGCGAATGTGAGTTGTTCGGTCATGGTTCGTGCTGTTTGAATGCGGGTGGTTACCTGAATTGCAGAGGTAAGTTACAGGTTTCAGGCGACAATGCACACAGTGGGAGAATGTTGTGGAAGGGGGGGACTCAGGTGACCATTCCGGTCTCATGAATGGAGAGCTTCCCCTTCCCGCATGATGGGCATGTTCTGCCTTGAAGTTCGCTGAACAGGGCTCCGTTGGCGGAACCGCAGTGCTGGCAGCTCCGGCCGTCTTTATCTATATCAAGGAGTGAGTCTTTCAGGCAATCCATGCAGAGCCAGCTGTGCCGCATGCCTGTTCTTTGGCGTACGAGCTCTTGAGAAGCGTCCTGCCCAAGAACCCTATAGACCTCTTTGTCTTCAAGAGGATGGCGGCAGACAATCCGCTTCCCCTTGTCGTCAGTCACATACATCGACCCGTTTTCAGTGAATACGCCTAGGCGGAAGTAACAGGAAGAGCATTCTATTTCGTAGATGATCATGGGTTGTTACTGATGGGTGCTCACACTGCATTGATAAGGTAGCGGGTGACGCTTGGCCAGTCGGGGAAAGCAGGGCTGCCAAAGTGGATGAGTTCGCCGAGAAAGCGGTCTGATCCGTTGGCGTTATGACGGTCATCAACAAGGTAGTCGCCTGAGTTGAGGTGTTTGTTGTGACTGAGAATCAGGCGCTTGCGTGCGGCGTTGCCGAGGTGCTTTTTGACCCAGCGGAGTTTATCGCTCCAGGCGGAGGGGTTTTCCCATGGGGCGGTGGAAAGGATGTAGGTGTCGAACAGGGGCGTAAGCTCGCTGAACGCTTCAAGGGCGCCAGCCATTGGCTCCATCAGGCGGAAAATGCCGGGGGTTTCGTCATAACGGCCTTAATAGCGTTTACGGTTATCGCTTTTGAGGGCGTCAATGCCGGAACGGAAATCGACGAGGGTGTTGTCCATGTCGAGATAGAGGGTCTTCTTCATATGCTTTGCGTTTGAGGTTCGTTGGTTCACGGGTTGCATCAGAAGAAAGATAGGGCGGGTGGTAGGACAACGGCTGTACCAGTTGGGAGGGGAATCGCCGAATTAGTGCACGAAGTGTACAGCGTACCCTAAGGGGGTTAGGTGTGGTAGCGTTTGCGGAGGCCTAGTTTTTCTATGCGGGTGTAGAGGGTTTTGGGGTGGAGGGAGAGGAGCTCGGCGGCTCCGCCTTTGCCGCTGACGCGGCCTTTGGCCTGATCGAGGGCGTCGAGGATGAGGGTGCGCTCCATTTCGCGGACCTCTTCTTCGAAGACGGCCATGCTCTGTATCCCTTTTGCGGGGTCGGGGTTGAGTGTTGCCGGAGTGCGGCTTCGGGGGGTGAGGATGGTTGAGAAGTCGAGCACGGGGCCTTCGCTGAGGATGACTGCCTGCTCTATGGCGTGGGCCAGTTCACGGATGTTGCCTTTCCATTGGCGCTCTTTGAGCTCCTGCATGTCGCGCTCGCGTATGGGGCGCTGGGGTCGGCCGAATTCACGGGCGAATTTCTGGGCGAAGTGGAGGGCGAGCATGGGAATGTCGCCGGTTCTTTCCCTGAGGGAGGGAAGGAAGATGGGGAATGCGTTGAGGCGGAAAAAGAGGTCGGCGCGGAACCGTCCGGCGGCTACCTCTTTCTGCAGGTCGCGGTTGCTTGCTGCTATGACGCGCACATTGATGGGAATAAGTTCTCCTCCACCAATGCGTTCAATTTCCCGTTCCTGGAGGACGCGGAGCATTTTTGACTGGAGTTCAAGGGGGAGCTCTCCGATTTCATCAAGGAAGATGGTGCCTCCGTCGGCGAGTTCGAACTTGCCGATACGCCGGCCGGTGGCTCCTGTGAAGCTGCCTTTTTCGTGACCGAAGAGCTCTGATTCAATAAGGGTTGCTGGGAGTGCGGCGCAGTTTACCCTTATGAGAACCCGTTCGTTGCGGGGAGAAAGGGTATGGATGGCCCGGGCGAACAGCTCTTTGCCGGTACCGGTTTCACCCTGAACCAGAACGGTGGCGTCCGTTGGAGCTACCTGGGTGACCCGCCTCAAGACGGCGGTGAGGGGGGCGCTGGTGCCAATGATCTCTTCAAAGTTGTGGACGGCGCGAATCTCTTCTTTGAGGTAGGTACGCTCCCCTTCAAGCTTGTGGCGAAGGGTATCAATCTCTTCAAATGCGAGAAAGTTCTGCAGGGCCAGGGAGAGCTGGGGAATGATGAGGTTAAGGGTGGCAAGTTCCTCTTCTTCAAAGGGTCCGCTGCTGCCGGAGATAATAAGGCCGGCGTGACTTCCTGGAGCATTCCAGAGCGAAGCGCTGATAATGGTACAGATGCCGTAGCGCTCCCGCACTTCGGAAACAAGCCGAGACTCGCGGGCAAGCTGGAGGAAGCTGTCTCCGGAGTACACCCCCGGGCGTTCAATAAGTTCGCGGCTGGCGCGCATGGCGTCTTCGTGTCCTGTTTGGCTCAGCCGCTCCTCCCCACTGACCGACACGAACCTGCCATCTTCATCAGGCATAAAGTTATCCGTCACCTTCGGGCGGCCATCGTCGCCAAACACCCTGATACCGAGGAAAGCAACCGGCAGGAGTTTGCTGATCTGCTCACAGACAGCAAGAAGCATTTTGCTGCGATCGCGAATGGTGAGAAGGGCATTATTGACGGCAAGCTGCATGGCGGTATGGGCTTCCCGCTCACGGAGTTCGTCGTAAGCAAGGGCGTTGCTGACAGCCATGGAAATGGGGGAGGTAACGGCTGCCAGGAGGTCGCGCTCGCTCTCGCTCCACTCTTTTTCATCGCGGGAAACAAAATTCAGAAACCCTATGACCTCCCCGCCCGAAAGAAGCGGGGAAAGCACAACCTGGCGCATGCCCGCGTCGTAAAAAATTTTCAGAATGGGGTAGGGGTCGTTGCCATGGCGCTTCAGCTCATCACCAATGCTGACCGTTGTAACCGATGGCTTTGCCAGGAAGGGCTCGAACCATGAGCCGGCTATGAGCCGTCTCTCGTCAGCAAACCCTTTGCCTATGGGAACACGGAACATCTCAAAAAAAACGCCGACATGCCTACGGTCTTTGTCGAGAGTGACGATAACGGCCGAATCAAACTTGAAAATGAGCCGGAGCTTGTCGGTGAGGGTGTGGAAGAGTTCGCGCGGGTCGCGCACACTGCCGACGGCGTCGCTGATGTACTGGGTCAGCCGGCGGGATTCAATGAGGGATGGGTCGGTCATGGTTGAGAGGAAGTATTCTTTTAATTCCTGTTTTTCAGGAACACCTTTTAAAGAATATTCCGAATATTCCAGACTTTTCATAGCAGAAAGAATATCAGGAAAAGTGTCAACTGCTTCACAAAGAATATGTTATATTAATTCTTCGGGAGCAGCGATTATGGCACAGGAATTGCAATGTATCTACTGCACTCTTAACAACGCAGAGGCCATGAAGAGACAAGTCACTACGGCACTGATACTGATTGCGGCGCTGGCCCTTCCAACGGCAGCAGATGCCGCCACCCTTACCCTCAATACTGCATTGCAGCGGGTCAGGGAGAACAGTCCCCGCCTGCGCCAGGCGCGCGAAACCCTCCAGGCCGCTGAAGCGCGCACTGAGGGAAGCAGAAGCGGCTGGTACCCCCACCTTTCAGCGGTTGCCGATTACAGCTACCGCGGCCTCGTTTCCGAGTATGAGGGAATAAAGTTCATGCCCAACAACAGCTACAATGCCCGTGTAGGGGCGGAAATGACGCTTCTGGACTTCGGCCGGACCGCCAAGGGCGTTGCCATAGCCCGTTCGGGCGAAAAAGCTGCCGACCTGTCGCTCTCGCTCACGGGACGGGACCTCGCCTACGCCACAATCCAGGTATTCCACACCATGCTCTTCCTCCGCGAAGCTGTGGCTGTAAAGCGGAAAGAGATTGCGGCACTGGAGAAAAACCTTGAGTATACACGCACGCGTTACCGCGAAGGGGTTGCTACCCGGTTTGATTTGCTCTCCACGGAGGTGCGGCTGGCATCGGCCATGACAAAGAAAACCGATCTGGAAACCGAGCTGGCAAACCAGTCAATCGCCCTTGGCCGGCTCTGTGGCATTCCTGAAGGTGAGCCTGTAGCTGTTGAGGGGTCGTTCGGCGCCACTGAACAGAAGCGGGAGGAGTCGGCAGTTGTAGCATCCGCACTTGAAAAACGCCTTGAACTTCAGCTTGCAGGGGAACATGAGCGAACGGCGACAAAGAGGACTGAACTTGCAGAGCGGGCAGGTCTTCCAATTATTACAGGAAGTGCTTCCTGGGGAACCGGGAACGGATTCCTTCCTGATTTGGAGGAGATGCGCCCGAATACAGCCGCAGGCATGCGAATGGAGCTTCCTCTCTTTACAGGGTTCCGCAGCCGTTCTGAAAAACGAGAAGCGCTTGCCATGCAGCGGGCGGCGGGTGCCGAACGACTGGAAGGCGAGCAGCGGGTTCAGGAGGAGGTTCGCCAGTCGCTGAACTCCCTGAAGGCCAGCCGCCAGAACATTGCCACAACAACACTGCAGGTGGAGCAGGCTGAGCTTGCCGCCACCCATGCACGAACCCGCTACCGCAATGGCCTTGCCACTGCACTTGACCTGCTTGACACGGAAGCCTCGCTTGCCGGGGCGGAACTCTCGAACCTGCAGGCCCGTTACACTTTTGTCATGAACACATACGCCCTTAAACGGGCAGCGGGAGAACCGCTTGAACCTATTCAGCAACCCGACCAGATAACACCATGAAACCCCAGGAAAAACGAATACTTGCGCCGGTTGATTTTTCAGCCGACTCCCTCCATACAATCCGCTACCTTGCAGAGCACCACTCAACCGGAACCCGGCTGACCGTTCTCCATGTGGTTCCCGATGAAGTGCAGGGGGACCCGGACGCGATGCTCCGGGAGCATCTGCTCATCTTCTCACGCTACTCAGGTATCCTTGCGGATTCCGGGTGCGATGTGCGCTTTGCAGTTGCCTACGGCAAGCCCTCCAAGATGATTCTGGAGAACGCCCGCAACGGAGGAGCGGGAATGATTGTTCTGGGTTCGCACGGCAGCAGCCGTCTGCTCCGTCTTCTTGTAGGAAGCACAACCGAGTCGGTCATGCGCAACTCGCCCTGCCCTGTTCTGGTTTTGAAAACCCCGGAACTTGAGGAAGAAGAGGATGACTGCCCGGAAGAGGACGGGCGCGAAACAATCAACGCTTAAGCACCTATGGACGACGCACCCGCCGGCTCAAAAGCCGCGTTCAATCCGATGCGCTACCTCATATTCGGGGTACTGCTGCTCATCGGGCTTGTGTGGGGCGGCATGAAGCTCTATCACTCTTTTCTGTATGAAGAGACCGATAACGCTCAGATTGAGGGAGATATCTATCCGGTAATTTCCCGTGTACCGGGAAAGGTGGTCGCCGTCACAGCGGAGGACAACCAGAAGGTTGCCGCGGGCGAAGCGCTCATCAGACTTGACTCGCTCGACTTTGTGGTGCGGCGCGAGGCGGCACTGGCGGCACTTGAAAGCGCAAAAGCTTCAGCCGGTGCTGCGCGGGCAGCAATTACCGCGGCAGAGGCCAATGAACGAAAGCTTCAGGCGGATCTTCGCCGAAGCCGAAACCTGCAGGAGCAGGATGTTATTTCAAAAGCGGAACTGGATGCGGTGACGGCAGGAGCAACAGGTTCTTCCGCCGACCATGCAGGAGCCTCCGGAAAGTACCGGGCCGCGCTCGCCCTTGTGAAGGTGCGGGAGGCGGAGCTTCAGAATGCCCGCCTGCAGCTTTCCTATACAACCATCACCGCTCCGGCTGACGGTCATGTTGCCAGAAAGAATGTGCAGCCCGGGCAGTTCGTGCAGCCGGGCCAGTGGCTGATTGGGCTGGTCGGCAGCGGGGAGCTTTGGGTGGTGGCCAACTTCAAGGAGACGCAGCTCACCAAAATGCGCCCCGGCCAGATGGTGGAAATCAAGGTTGACGCATTCCCCAAAGAATCCTTTGAGGGAAGGGTCGAGTCAATTTCATCGGGCACCGGCTCAAAGTTCTCCCTTCTCCCCCCCGACAATGCCAGCGGCAATTTCGTGAAGGTTGCCCAACGGGTGCCGGTAAAAATTATGTTTACTGAAAAGCCGGAGAAACCTCTTGCCGCGGGAATGAGCGTGGTAGTGGATGTACGGGTGAACTGACGGGCGCGGCAATGAGCGGAGCAGCTGCAGCCAGGGCGTACGACGCCGACCACACATACGAAACCGGGTTCCGCAAGGCAATCATCACCATTACGGTGATTGTGGCGGCCATGCTGGAACTGATTGACACCACCATTGTCAATGTGGCCATCAACCACATCAGCGGCAACCTCGGCGCCAGCATTGAGGATGTTGCCTGGGTGATAACCAGCTACGCAATAGCCAATGTCATTGTCATCCCTCTCTCAGGGTTCCTTGGCAACCTGCTCGGCCGGCGCACCTACTTCATCGGCTCCATCCTCCTCTTCACCTTTGCCTCGCTGCTCTGCGGCCTGGCCGACAACATCTGGACACTGGTCCTGTTCCGCTTTATCCAGGGAATAGGAGGAGGCGCACTGCTTCCCACATCCCAGGCTATTCTGTATGAGACCTTCCGACCCGAAGAACGAGGGGCTGCAACCGGCATCTTCTCCATGGGCCTTGTGCTTGGCCCCACCATTGGGCCACTTCTGGGCGGGTATCTGGTGGATTATTTCAGCTGGCAGTGGTGCTTTTTCGTAAACATTCCCGTTGGCCTGCTGGCTTCATGGGCAGCGTTTACCTTCATCCGCGAACCGAAGGTTGTGAACAAGGTCAAAAAAATCGACTGGGCCGGCATAGGGCTTCTGGCCGTGGGCATCGGTTCGCTCCAGTTCATTCTTGAACGGGGGCAGTCAAAAGACTGGTTCGCAACCCCCTACATCACCCTCTTCACCCTCATCGCCGTTGTATCCCTCGCCGCCTTTGTGTGGTGGGAACTGCATACAGAACACCCGGCGGTGGACCTCAGCGTGCTCGCGCGAAGCAAAAACCTGGCCATTGCCGCAGTGCTCACATTCGTTGTGGGCTACGGTCTCTATGGAACGCTGTTTATTTTCCCCGTGTTCGTGCAGCGCCTGCTCGGCTTCACTGCCGTGCTTACCGGCCTGGTGCTCTTTCCCAGCGCCATTCTGACCGGAGCCATCTCCATGCCGCTGGGCATAGCCCTGCAGAAGGGGGCGTCGGCGAAGCTGCTGATGGCGTTTGGTATGGCGGCATTCATGCTCTTCAGCTGGGAGCTTGGGCAGCAGACCATGCAATCGGGGGCAACAGACTTTTTCTGGGTGCTGCTGCTTCGTGGGCTTGCTCTCGGGTTCATTTTCATTCCCGTCACCATGCTTGCTGTTACCGGCCTGCACGGACGCGACATAGGGCAGGCCACGGGGCTGAACAACATGGTTCGTCAGCTCGGGGGCTCGTTCGGCATTGCAATCACCAACACCTACATTGCCCAGCGCGTTGCCGCACACAGGGTAGACCTCATCAGCAGCCTCTCCCCCTTCGACAATCAGGCCGTCAGCCGGCTGGACACCATCGGCCAAACTATGCAGACTGCAGGAGGCCTTGCGCCCGCTGACGCCGCCAATGCTGCAACCCGGGCGCTTGATGGTATTGTGATGGTCCAGAGCCACCATCTTGCATACATGGACGCCTTCATGCTGATTGCCGTACTGTTCCTCTGCTGCCTGCCGCTGCTCTTCTTCATCAAGGAGGAGAAAGGTGCTCCGAAAGAAATAGGCGGGGGTCACTGAAGGGAGGGAGGTTAGACAGATCGGCAAAAAAATCGGCAGAATCCTTGCTATTCAACAGCGTATATTATTCACAGAAAAAGAGTTGCAGAAGAAAAAGATCGGCAATTTTTCACCCCGCTTCTGCCTCGCGATAGCGCTCGTAGTCGGCGCGGACGCGGCGGCTGTAGAAGATGATGGCAATTGCGGCTATGAATGTGACGAGGCAGCCGATTCGAATGGCCACGCCGGTGCCGAACTGCTCTGAAAGCCAACCGACTTCAAGATTGCCAATCGGCATGAACCCCATGAACACCATCATATAGAGGCTCATCACCCTGCCGCGGTACCGGTCGTCGACGGTGCTCTGCAGGGTTGCGCTCATTGTTGCTACGGCAGCCACCAGGCCGAGCCCGCAAAGAAAGAGGAAGAAATAGGCGAGGGGAAGCCACGAAGTCCAGGTAAAGGCCGCAAGGGAGAGGGAAAAGAGAATGGTGCCCCCGGAGATGAATATGAGCCGGTCGATGGTCCGCGAGTACATGGAAATGAGCAGCGTGCCAACCACGGAACCGAGGCCGGAGATACCGTAGAGGTAACCGAGGCCGGTGGCGTCCATATGGAAAGAGCGTTTGGCGATAACCGGCAGCATGGTAACATAGGACCATCCGAAAATGGAGATGATGGCAATGAAGATGACGATGGTGCGGATGAGAGGGTGGCGCATTGAGTAACGGAGGCCGTCGCGGATGGCCTCAATCGGATGGACGGGATCACTTTCAGGGGCTAACATGCCGGCGGAGCGGATGAGGAGCAGGGAGACAATGACGGCGAAAAAGCTGAACCCGTTGACGATGAAAGCGGTGCCTGTGCCGGCGGCGGCAATGAGAAATCCGGCAATAGCCGGGCCGATGATGCGCGAACCGTTATAGATGGCCGAGTTCATGGCTATGGCTGAAGAGAGGTGTTCCCTCTCCACCATCTCGCTGAGAAAGGCCTGAAGGGCGGGCACATTGAGTGCGTTAACGCAGCCAAGCAGAAAGGAGAGGACGAGGATAATAGGCATTGTGACGAAGCCCAGAAGGGCAAAAATACCGAGGATGAAGGCCAGAAGCATTGCTGAGGACTGCGTCCAGAGAAGAATGGTACGGCGCGGGTAACGGTCGACAATAACTCCACCGAGGAGTGAAAGAAAAAGGGTGGGGAGGGTGGAGGCAGCAGCGACAAGCCCTACATCAAAGGCTGAACCGGTGATTTCAAGCACAAGCCACCCTTGAGCAACCATCTGTATCCAGGTGCCGACCATTGAAACCACCTGACCGGGAAAATAACGGCGGAAGTTGGCGCTTCTGAACGCGGGAAATGCTTCAAGGAGTTTTGCCGAAACGCTACTGCCGGAAGGATCCCTACTGTCCCGCATAATCGCCCTCAACTGCGGCGTCACCGGGGTCCAGAGACTCAGCCACGCTGTAGTCGCTGGCAACAATCAGGTGGGCTCTGTAGCGGAAAGCGCTTATGTCGTCGTGCTCTTTTTCCAGCACCCGCAGACGGTAGGCATCATTGGCCTCCTTGCCTCGAAGCGTCTGGTTCTTTTTTGTTTCACGCCAGGTGAGGTCTATGTAGACACAGAGATCGGCGTCACGGATGCCGAGGGCGTAGAGCCCGTCGACAACCAGCACATCGGCTTTGCTGAAGTCGGTAATGAGACGGTCTATTTCGCCGCTCACAATGTCAACGCACGGCATGAGCGACTGGCGATCACTGCGGAAATCGGCAATGTTGCTTTTGAGCAGATCCCAGTCGTACTCGCCGACGCCCACATGCTCAAAGTTATCGGCAAGGCGCCACGCAAGCCGCTCAGAGGGGGGGATTCTGTAGTAGTTGTCTGTATGGAGAATCTTCGGGCGGACTCCCTCTTTTTTGAGCCGGACGGCAAGAGAGTGCGACAGTTCGGACTTTCCGCTGCCGGACTCGCCCGATATGGCCACAATGTACTTGTGCCCCGAATGCTCCTTCTGGAGGGTCTGGAGCTCCGTTATGACCCGTTCAGCTATAACCGCTGCTGCTACTATGTGCTTTTCGCTTATGAGTAAAACATCACCCAGCATAGAGGAAAGGGTTTTCCGCCCCGTAATGCTCCGCCGGGATACAGAAGGCGGAAACTGATGGAGAGGTAGGTTCAACAGACAGTCAGAATATACTCCCTTTTAAAACAATACACAGCCTAACCCTCATCTCACTCCCTTGTCCAACTGCTCCCTTTCCTCCGACGGAGAGCCTGCTCGGCACTCCCCCATGGGCAGTTGGCAGCAGCTACATTGCTCCACCCTATGCTTCCCTGCTCCGGTGCCGCTCAGCAGTTCCCCCGTTTTCTCCGGAGGGCACGCCTTCTTCCGCGCGGCTTTGGCGGCTGCATCAGGAAAACATGACTGATCGCTGTTCGGTGGCCATAAAACACTCATCTCCTGCTTCAGGTTCTTTTGCCAAATATCCGGCAGTACTCCGTTTCTGTTTCGCTGTCTGCAGTGGCAACCGTAATCCCCTCGGGAATCGTTCGGTAGAGCGAACTGAAATTTTTGACACAGGCGGCCGAAGAGAAGAAAATTTCATCGATGAACTCCAAATCAACATTCTCTTCCTGCTCCTGTTGCCCGTGCAGATAAACGCTCAGCGGGATAACTGTGTTGCCGAGAGCAGAAAGCTCGTTCATCAGGTAGCCGTCAACAAGGTTGGAACCCGGAAGCAGCACTTTTTTGCCGGTGAGGTTGCGCTCTTTGAGTGCTATCGCAATTTCAGAAGGGCTGTCGGGCTCAAGCGCAAGATCGGCTATAATGCCATACTTCTGCAGTTCGGTTGCTGCCGGCCTGCCCAGTGTGCAAATGGTACAGTTTGCCAGATGGCGCACATCGCGGTTGAACTCCATCAGATAGGTGAAGAAATACTTGACGGCAAACCGGTTCGGGAAAAAGAGTACCGGATAGTCGGAAACATTGGAAATGCACTGCTGAAGCATAGCGCGGTCGGCTTCTTCCACCCGGCGGCAGGGGAAGTTCACCACAAGCCATTCACGGCTGCTGTAGCGTTTGGGGTCGGCGTCGCCACTCAGCACTTTCTTTTTTCTGCTGAACCAGTTGTTCTCAATGAACTGGTTGATGTTCTCACCAATAATGAGGAGCGCTGGCGAATATGCTGCGCGCTCTTTTCTGCGGAGCTCCCCTATGGTTCCCGTCCACACTCTCTGGTTATAGCGGGTAGCGTTCTGCACAATGGCAGCTTTGGTCTCTTCGGGGCGGCCTTTTTTCACAATGGCGTCAAGCACTTCGTGCACTGAAGAGGCTACCATGTAGTAGACAAGGGTATCGGCATCGGGCACCTGTATCTTGTTGACAGGGTGGCCGGTGCAGAAGGCGACCGACGAGGACACCTTGCGCATGGTGAGGGGTATTTCACTGTAGGCACTGGCCCCGTGGGCGGCTGTGATGCCGGGAATGATTTCGTAGTCGATCTTGTACTTTCTGAGCACATCAATCTCTTCACCACCACGGCCGAACACGAAGGGGTCGCCCCCTTTGAGCCGTACCACCGTTTTCCCTTCAAGGGCATGGCGGGCAATTTCCTCATTAATGGCATCCTGCTCAAAGTGGTGGCTGTCTTTGCGTTTTCCGGTATAGATTTTTAGACCACTGAACTGGTCGATAATTGCGCTGGTCACCAGATCGTCATAGATAATGACATCGGCGCCCTTCAGCGCCCGCTCGGCCCTCAGGGTGAGCAGTTCCGGATCGCCAGGGCCGGCGCCTGCTATATAGACATAACCTTTTTTCGCTGTATCGCTCTGCTTTTTCATTGTCTATTGCTTTATGAATTGGTGTTCGTCGGCTCTGCCTTTGCGAGGAAGAGCTCTTTTATGGCATTTCTCCACTCTACCGAGCGCCGTGCGTTGCGGCCGTCGGAGGAGACGCTGACGGTCATGCCCTCATGGCGGAACAGGGCGGGAGAGATGAAGTCGGAATCGTTGCGGTTGTCGGCAATGTTGCAGAGGATCCCCTTCTGCTGTGCGTCTTCAAGAACCCGATGGTTCAGGGCCTCATCGGGAGTGCATGCATACACAAGGAAAAACCCGTCAAGGTCGGAGGGCTCGTAAGTTTTGTTGAGCACCCGCACGCCAGCAGCCGACACTTCGGAACTGCAGAGGGTGTCGAGAACGGTAATGTCGTCAGTGAACTGGAGTACCGCCTGCAATTTGTGCATGGCGAGCTCACCGCCCCCCACAAAGAGAATCTTTTTCCCGTCAATACGGATAGCAAGAGGCAGAAAGGTGCTCACAACCCCTCCCGTTCAAGTTGGGCCGAAGCGGTGATTTTGAGCAGGACGGTAATGAGCAGCACTGCGCCTGCCCAGACCCCGCTGGTCAGAAGAATTTCCGGCAGTGCCGGGGCGTAGTCGACTGTAGCCAACCCTTCCCTAACCTGCCCTGCAAGAATAAGCGTCAGCCCACTCTGCAGCCAGACGGAAAATGCCAGGAGGGCGCCGAGCGAAGCTGCGGCAATGGATGAACGGCGCAGTGAGGGCACCAGCAAAAGCCCGATTGCTGCAGCACCGGCAAGAAGCGAAAACAAAGAGGCCGAAGCGAATGGAGAGTTGCCGTAGAGAAGGCCAAGGGCGGAGGTTTGCGCCGTCACATTGCCAAGAACAACCGTTCCGGCTTCAATCCCCGTAAGCACAAGGGAGCCGAGCCCAGCCCATGCAGCAACTGCCGCAAGCCGTTCCAGAGCTTCCTCTCCTGCCTTGAATCCGGCCAGCTGTTCGGCCGCCACCGCCATAACCAGCATGATTCCAGCTCCTGCCGCAACCCCCGACGCCATCAGGCGAGGGGCGAGAAGCGGGGAGGTCCAGAGTTCACTGCCAGGCACAACGGCCAGCATGAAGGCGGATATTACCGGCAGGGCAAGCCCTGCGGGAATGGCAATCATAACTGCGGAACGGATCCAGGCGGGTTGCTTCACCCCTTTCTGCACTGCCCCAACCTGCGCCCAGCCAACAGCAAGGGTGAGGGCAAGGAAAAGAAGCAGCAGCGGCACCTGCCAGGAGGCCGGAGCGCCGGGCGAGGGGTTCAGGAGCAGCGTCAAAAAACGGCGTTGCATGCCAAGATCGGCGGCAATGAAAAGCAGGCTCATAGCCGAAGCGGTTGCGCCGAGAAAAGCTGCCAGAGGGGCAAGGCGGGCAAGGAATGAATATTTCTGAAGCGTTCCGGGCACCAGCACGGCAAGAGAGGCCGCTGCAATGGAGGCAAGAAAGGGAAGCTGTGCATGGTAGAGCCCCCAGATTGCATTGTTGCCCATTCCGGTGTGGACGAACCCATCCGCGCTCTGGAGTGCGGAGGCGTAAAAGGCCCCTGCCACCATCGCGAGAAGTGCGAGGCTCCATATCCAGTAGTTGCGGTGTCCTGTGAGTGCTTGTTCAATCATGGCGGGTCCTTAAATGATATAGAAAACTGAGGGCCTCGTTCCGAGTTCCGGTTTCCGCTGAAGAGTTTGGTTGCTTTCAAGCAGCCTTCGGATTTCGGACGACGGGTTGTTGATGTTGCCAAACGAAATGGCTCCTTCGGGGCAGGCCTCCACGCATGAAGGCTTTTTACCCCTCGCCAGACGGTCGGAACAGAAATTGCATTTTTCCACCACGCCGCGCTGACGGGTTGGATAGTCAACACTCGGGTTTTTGAGTGCCGCACGCGGGTCGCTCCAGTTGAAGCTGACCTCGCCGTAAGGGCACCCCTGCATGCAGGAGCGGCAGCCCACGCAGCGGTGATAGTCTATGGCCACAATGCCGTCCGTACGGCGGAAAATGGAGTCGGTCGGGCATGCACGGGCACACGAGGGCTCGGCACAGTGGTTGCAGAGCGCTGGCAGGGCCGCTGTTGAAGGGCAAGCGGAACCAAGCAACTCTCGCCCATCCTCCTTGTGCATCCACTCCACCGTTCCGGCAGGGCTGCTGACATCGGGGACATTGTGGGTATGGTGGCACGACTCAATGCAGAGAGTGCAGCCTTCGCGACACCGGCGCGTGTCGATAAGCATGCCCCAGCGCCGGCCGGTGTCACCCGGCTCGACTGCCCATGCAGCGGAAGTCGTGCGTTCAAATCCACCACCCGTCAGGATGCCGGAAGCCGCTCCCATTCCTGCGAGCAGGCCTATGCCCGCTTTGCGGATAAAGTCTCGTCTGTCGTTGTTCATCATGGTGTTTCCAGTGGCGATAGATGGCAGTTCCAGCAGTTAGGGCTAACATTGGCGTAGGTGTGGCAGCCAAAACAGAAGTAACGGTTGGAGCCGTGGCATGCAAGGCAGGTGGAGAGGTTCTTCTGAAGCTTCCTCCCGTCCGCCGTTTCATGCACCGCATCGGGGCCCTCATGGGCGGCGGTGTTTTTCCAATCCTCAAGCACCTGCATGTGATGCGTATGCATGTACTCTTTGGGGTAGACGCAGGCGCTACTGTCCACCGCAGCGGGTTGGGCCAGAGGGGCCTCACTCTCCGCTCCGGCACGGAACGAAAAGACCAGCGTTACGAGAAGGGCGGCAAGCAGCCCGATGATTAGGAGGTTTTTCTTATGCATCGCCGTCCTCCCTCTCTTCGGCTATAGCCATAGGGTTCTCCCTCAAATCTTCAGTTCTGGGTGTTTCTCCCTCCATCACAAGAGCGTTGCCAACAAGCTCGTGAAGGCCGTAGACCGCAACGCCCGGGTTCCAGTAGCGCATGAGCGGAGGCAGGGTTGCCCGGTCAATGGCGCAGATGGTTATCAGTGCGTTGACCTGGTGCTGTTTTTTGACTGTTCTGACCGCGTTGGCTCTGGGGAAGCCGCCTCTCATGCGCATTTCCATGAACTCTTCGGCGTTGATGCCGCTGCCTGAGCCGCAGCAGAAGGTTTTCTCGCGGATGGTGTTCTCCGGCATTTCATTGAAGGAGTTGCAGACCGAGTTGAGAACGAAACGCGGCTCTTCGAGCATCCCCATCCCGCGCGACACATTGCATGAGTCGTGAAAGGTGGTACGGAGATGATCATTACGGCTCGGGTCGAGCTTCAGTTTTCCGTGTTTGATGAGGTCGGCTGTGAACTCGGCGATATGCACCATTTTGGTGGATGTAGCATTGGTAAACTTTGTGCCTGTAATGGGTGAAACCGGTTCCTCAAGAAAGTCGGCCGGGCCGTTCATGGTGGACATGTACTGGTGCACAACCCTCCACATGTGGCCGCACTCGCCTCCCAGAATCCATTTCACCTTCAGCCGCTCGGCTTCATGGTACATTTTGGCATTCAGCTTCTTCATCATGTCGTTGGTGGTGAAAAGGCCGAAGTTGCCCCCCTCGGAAGCGTAGGTGCTGATGGTGTAGTCGAGCCCTATGTGATGGAAAAGTAGCAGGTAGCCCATCATGGTGTACACACCCGGGTCGCCGAACACATCGCCCGACGGTGTGATGAAAAGTATTTCCGCCCCCTTCCGGTTGAAGGTGGGGTTCACCGTTATGCCGGTGAGCTCCTCAATATCGTCAACAAGCGACATAATGTTCTGCACGAAGGTGTGCGGCTCAATGCCAAGGTGGTTGCCGGTTCTGTTGCAGTTGGCTACCGGAGCAAGAATCCAGTTGTTGTTGACGCCTATCAGGTTCAGCAGTTCACGGGCAACCATAGTAATTTCTGCCGTGTCGATACCGAGTGGGCAGAACACGCTGCAGCGGCGGCACTCGGTGCACTGGTAGAAGTAGGAGTGCCACTCCTTGATAACTTCCTTTGTGAGTTTGCGTGAACCGGAAAACCCTTTGAGGATTTTTTTCACCATGGGGAAATCGTTCCGGTAAACGGAGCGAAGCAGCTCTGCGCGAATGACTGGCATGTTCTTGGGGTCGCCGCTGCCGAGAAAGAAGTGGCACTTGTCGGCGCAGGCGCCGCAGCGCACACAGGAATCAAGATAAAGCTTGAGCGATCGGAACTTCTTTAGCCGCTCCTTGAGACCGTCGTGAATTATTTTCTCCCACCCGTCCGGTAACTGCCAGTCCTCATCGGTGGCGGCCCACTTGCGGGGGTTGGGAAACCCGATCGCTTTGAGGGTATCGGGCTTGCCGGGAAAACACCAGTTCCCGTCATGAAAATCAACCGGCATCTCCCACCATTCCCGGTCGGCCTGAGCCCCTTTCAGAGGGGTTGGCTTCTCCAGGAACTCTCGTGCGAGCTGGGCTTTTCTGGGTGCGTATTTTGACATGATCAGTCCTTTTCAACCGGCAACCCGGCTTTTTTCATCTTTTCACGAAACTCGTCCTCGTACTCGGCGTAGGTGCGGAACTTCCCAGGTTTGTTCCAGGGGTTCCTGTGCAGTTTCTCGCGGCTGTTGTTCGGCAGATTGCGTGTGGGGCTCAGAAAAATTGCACCCATATGCATCAGCTTGCTGAAGGGGAAATAGATGGCCAGCATTGAGACAAGAAACAGATGGACGAAGAAAAGGGCACCTATTTCACTGGGAGCTTCAAAACTGAACGACACAAGACCCATCATGAGCGCCTTGATGGAGAGAATGTCAACCCTTTCAAGGTAGCGCATGCCCATGCCTGCCAGAACAATTCCGCCTATCAGAAAGAGCGGGAAAAAGTCTGTCTGGAGAGAGATAATGCGCAGCTTCGCATCCCGTATGCGTCGGGCAACAAGAAAGGTAAGGGCAACGAGCACAATGGCGTCGGTCATGAAAAATGCGGGGAGCGTCAGCTCCAGAAAACTGTCGGCATGCTCAATTGCATTAATGAAGGCTGGTGGCTCAATAAAGAAGAAGCGTGCATGACGGAGCCCAATGATGAGCAGCGACCAGTGAAACGCCAGGCCTCCCATCCAGAGCCATTTGCTTGAGGCATAAACCAGTTCAGGGCCGGTGTGCAGTTCGGCTTTGGTGTTGCGGAACAGGGAACGGAAAAAGAGTACCTCTGTCAGCACCCTCATGGCTGCGCCAAAACGGGTGGATGGGCTTTCAAGGTGGTTCTGTTTAATCCAGTCGAGCGACTTCTCCTGCCCGCAGGTGGTAACAATCGGGAAGGGAACCGGACGGCGAAGCCAGTCAAAAATGCGCCATATGAAGCCTGCAATAAAGATGAACGCGGCGGCGTAGGGAATAATGACGCCGAACAGGTACGCCATATTCAGGTAGGTGACTGCCACATAGGGAATAAGGGCAAGCAGGACCACCATGATGAGAGGCATAAAAACTTTTTTCATGACTGGGTGCTCCTCAGAAGCATGTGAAGCTGGCTGCGGGTCTCTTCCACTTTCAGCTGATAGATTTTTTCACGGTTCTCCAGGAACCGGTCGAACGCCTCAAAGGTTATCGCACTGATGCGGGCTCTGAGGGCTTCGGTATCGGCCTCTTTCGGGGCTCTCTCCATAAGCAGCTCCTGCAGGAGAGGAAAAAGCGAGAGTGCAACTGACGGGCGCAACGGCTGTACCGCAAAGATGCGGGCAATGCTGTGGATGCCCTCGCCGCAGCTCTCCGGATTCCCCTCGAAATTGTCGAGCACCATACTCATGCCGTCAAGCAACGCCTCACCTGTTGGGGTTCCGGAGGCCATTGTCTCGGGAAAAAGGGCGAGGGCGCTCTGGAGCCATCGCTCAAGAATCGCGCTCTTCCGCTCACTGATTATCTGTTGCCAGTTGCTCTTCATGGTTCTTTCTCCTTAGAGCCAGCTATTGACCTGATGAGCCTCTACAAGGTCGACGAATCCGTCGTAGCCGATTCCCTTCACTTCGGCATCAACACTGCTGATGCCACGGGCGTCAAGGTCGGGCTGCAGGGCATAGACCGGACTGGTTTTCTGCAATGCGGCAATGGCGTCACTGAACCGGTTGCCGTTCTGGACTGCGTAAACGCCGTTCTCAATGAAGAGAACCGGATCGCCCGGCTGGACGAAGCGGATGCACTCTTCCATGGCAGGGCTTTCAAACGGGGATGTATTGATTGTATGCAGCATGATTAATCTTGATGTTCAGGGTTCCTGGGTAAAAACTGCTTCAGTGGTGGATGACAACATCCTGCTCCGTCATCCGGCGTCCGATTTCGGCCGAGTCAAGCAGCTCCACATCCACAAGAAGATCATCTTCAGTGAGGCCGCGTTCTTCAAGTGAAACGCGGTCGACATAGAGTTTCTCCACATCGTAGCCGTCAAGCGCCATAAAGGTTTTGGCGAACCCCTTCATGGAAATGCCGTCAGTATTCTGGTTCTTTTTCAGAGCATAGACCCCGTCGCCGATAAAGGCAACGGAAAGATCCTGCTCGTAGGCGGCCATGATGAGAATCATCTCCAGCCCTTCATAGGTGTAAATTGAACCGTGAGGCGCGCGGCGCATCACATGCATGATTTTTTTGACATTGTCGTCCATGGTGCTCAGTCTCCAAAGGTTAGCAGTCTGTCGTTTCTGATTGCGATGTCGGTAAGGGTGCCGAGTCCAGTGATGGAGCCCCCCTCAATCATGAGGTCGTCGGTAATGCCGCGCCGTTTCGAGGCGGCAATGCAGGCGAGAATCTCAACGCCGTGCTCTTTTGCCATTTCGCTCCAGCGGGCCGCAATGTTGCGGTCGTCCTGGGGCGGATCGGTAAGATTGGTGGCGTTGATGACGCCGTCGTTGTAAAGAAACACGGCGTCAACCGTGTGGCCTTTTTTAATGGCCGCCTCGGCAAATTTGTAAGCCGTGTCGGCCGCCTGATGGTTGTAAGGCCCTTCCTTGAGCAGAATTCCTATTTTCACCTTTTCACTGTTTAGAATGGTTGCTGAAAAACCAGGGAGCGCTGTGCCCCTCACGCGGCCTTGTTCAGGACTGCATCATAAAGCTTCGTCCAGGTATTGGCGCTGGATGCGAAGGGGGCTTCCTGATAGCGGCAGAAATAGAGCGCTCCGATTGCCATTTCAAGATCACCCCGTTTCAGCGCAGCGGCCGCCTTGCGTCCCGAAGCGGCGGCGTCTGCGCCGGTAAGCCGCACCTGCTTCCAGTAGTTGATGGCCTCCCTGCGAAACAGTGCGGTACGCGGCAACGCTTCGGCCTCTTTGAGAGAGGGCACGGAAACATTGCGGCTGCCGAAAGCAATCGGCCATCCCGTTTCAGCCCAACGATCCGAGGCCTCTATGGCCTTTTCAACGCGCCCGATGAGATCTTCGTACATGGTAAACGACTCCGGTTGGTTATTGTTTCAAGAGGCTTAAAGGCCTTCGCCCATGCCCATCTGTATGTACCCCGAGGGGCAGACCAGCGAGCAGAGGTGGCAACCCACACATTTCTCATAATCGGTTTCCACAACCTCTCCCTCCGGGTTGTCGCGGTACCGGATAACGGCCTCCTGCGGGCAGAACGAAACGCACTGCTTGCAGTCGAAACAGAGCCCGCAGCTCATGCAGCGCTCAGCCTCGGCCTTAACCTCTTCGGGAGTAAGCGCCTGCAGCAGCTCCTCATGGTTGCCCACCACATTCTCAATCTCCCGGTTGACGCGCTTTGCCTGCGGTGCAGGAAGGAAGTAGAGCATATCCTGCCGCTGCGCTTTGGCAATTTCCTGGCGCGCCGGTTCGGGAAGAGCTTCGCCTCTGAGGAAAGCGTCAATCGACTCCGCTGCCTTGCGGCCATGGCCCACAGCTGTGGTGATAAGGTCAACCTTGATGGCGTCACCGCCGCCAAACACATTTTCACGGCCCGGAAGGCGGAAGTAGCGATCGACCTTCATCCATCCGGTTCCGTTGATGACCGCTTCAAAACCACTCATATCGGCACTCTGCCCGATTGCGGCCACCACCATGTCGCCCTCTATTTCAAAGGTTTCACCGGTGGATTTGTAGCGGAGGAAGGGGATAGGCGAGTTCCATCCATCTTCGCCTTTCTCTTTTTTCTCCATTGTTGAACAGCAAAGAGCACGAACACCCTCCCCGCTTTTGAGAACCTCAACCGTTCCGCTCTGGTAGTGTACTTTCGCGCCTTCACGCACCGCGTCATCAAACTCGTTCTCAAAACATGCCATCTCTTCTCGTGGCACGGCTGACACCAGAACTGCCTGGGAGCCAAGGCGGAGGGCGAGACGGGCCACATCCATGGCCACATTGCCGTCACCTATGACAATAACTTTTTTGCCAACCGGGATGTCGTCGCCAAGCACCTCGTAGTTGCGGAGGAAGTCAATGGCGTTGGTTACTTCCTTCGTTCCCTCAAATCCGGGGACAGGCATGGAGCGGCCGACCTGAGCGCCGATTCCAACAAAAACAGCGTCAAACTCTTTTTCAAGCTGGTCAAGCGTCACATCCACCCCAACCCGAACACCCATGCGGGTTTCAATGCCGAGATCGGTAATGCGCTTGATTTCTGCCTCAAGAACTGCACGGTCAACACGGTATCCCATAATGCCGTAGAGGACCATGCCTCCAAGCTTCTGGTTCGCATCAATAATGGTGACTGCGTGCCCCTTGCGCCGCAGCTGGTAGGCTACCGACAGGCCTGCAGGGCCACCGCCGATGACGGCAACGCGCTTTCCGCTGTCGGGGCCTGCTCCGGGAAGCTTCAGACCCTCTTTGATTCCGTAGTCGCCTAGCGCCTGTTCAAGGGCGTTGATGGCAACACTCCCGTCGTGGTACTGGCGATTGCAGCCGTTCTGGCAGGGGTGCGGGCAAATTCTGCCCATAACTGCCGGAAACGGGTTCCTCTCAACAATGGTCTCCCATGCTGACTTCCAGGGGTCGTCCGATTTGTCGACCCCGTTGAGGAAGCGCTGGTAGCCGCGAATGTCCTCCCCTGCAGGGCACTCAGACGAGCAGGGCGGCACCTGGCGTACATACACCGGACACTTGTGACTGTGATCTCCAAATGCAACAATCTTCTGCTCACCGGTCTCTTCGCTGTATGCCGGAAACTGGTAATCTGTTGCGAAATCGAGAATTGGATTTGATTCTCCCATCATGGTATCTCCTTTGGCTAAAAGCGGACATGAGCCGACTGGTTGAAGGTGGTGCGCGCATGACGATAGCTGTCGATCATATCCTCGTCGAAGATGAGCCCTGTTTCTTCAAAGAAGCGCTTCCACCCAATACGGTTGATCCACTCGCCGACCCTTTCCCAGGGCCTTCCGCCCGCTTTGTAGGCGGTCAGGATTTTGCCAACCGCTTCGGTCACTTCCGGCCAGCGGGGAGGGTTGTTGGGCAGGTTGTGGGCAACAATGCTCATGGTTGAGGGTTTTGAGCGAGCGTTGCTGTTCTTGCCGCCGACCCAGATGGCAAACTTGGAATGCTCGGGATGGTTGATTTCCATTGCCGGGCAGGCACCGAAACATGCACCACAGCAGATGCACTTGGCCTCGTCAACCATCAGTGATCGTTTGCCGTTGACCACCGTCGGACGGATGGCAGCGACCGGGCAGCGGGCAACCGCTTTGGGAAGCTCGCAGATCATTGAAAGGTTATCGTGGTTGATGCGGGGAGGACGGGTATGCTTCACCACAACGGCAATATCTGCCTGGCCGCCGCAGTTGATGGAGCAGCATGAGGTAGAGAGGCGCACCTTGTTGGGCATCTCCATATGCTTGAACTCGTCGTAGAGGGAGTCCATCATTGACTTCACCACGCCCGACGCATCGGTTGCGGGAATGTCGCAATGGAGCCAGCCCTGGGTATGCGATACCGATGAAACGCAGTTACCTGCGCCGCCAACCGGGAAGCCCATGGCCTCGAGGTCGCGGATCATCGGCTCCACATTCTCCTCCTTGGGGGTCAGGAACTCAACATTGTTGCGGACGGTGAACCGGAGGTGGCCGTCACAGTAGCGGTCCGCAATGTCGCAGAGCTGGCGCACCATGTCCACCGTATCTTGACGCGGAGTACCCGCACGGACGGTGAAGAGTGCGTCGCCGCTCTCAGCAACATGCTTCAGGACGCCGGGACGAGGGATTTCATGATACTTCCAGTTGCCGTAGTTTTTTCTTACCACCGGGTGGAGCGCCTCCATGTAGGTATGGGGGCCCGACTCTATAGTCTTCCATGTTCTTTCAGGACTGCTCATAATGTTCGCTCAGTTTTGCACGGTTGATGCAAGTGCTTACGATGGCCTCTGCCAGCTCAGTACTTTGCCTTGAAATAGGGGTTATCGCGGGGCCTGGATACCTGGTTGATGTCAACATCTAGCCCAACACCATCAAGGAACTGCCGGAGACCAACCCGTTCGATGGTTTCGCCGATCCTTTCGTGGTCAAGGCCGCTATCATCCCACCAGTCGATAATCTCCTCTACCAGCTTCATGAACTTTTCACGGTCCTCTTCTGTCTCCATTTTCATAAAGGGGATGATCAGGGACCCCATGTTCACACCGACCTTCAGGGTGTTCTTGCCGCCCATCAGAAGCGAAACACCCCTTTCTTTTCCTGGAGAGAGTGCCTTTGGCATTGCGTTCAGGCAGTGCATGCAGCGAACGCAGTCACGGGTATCAATCTTCATGCCGCCGTCTTGAAGCGAAATGGCCCGTGTGGGGCAGAGGTTGATAACCTGATTAACCAGCGCATCGACGCCTTTCTCCTCAATCCATTCCGTAACGGCGGCTTCTTCCACCTGAATGGCATCTTTCCATGTGCCAATAACGGCAAGGTCGGAACGCATGATGGAGTTGGTACAGTCATTCGGACAGGCCGAAAACTTGAACTTGATTTTATAGTTCCACTCGGGGCGGTGAAGCTGGCCCACAAAGTGGCGTAGCGCATGAAGATGCAACTCAAGATTGTCATAACAGGCCTGTTCGCAACGGGCGGGTCCTGCACACGACACGGCTGTACGCATGCCAGCACCGGCACCGCCGAGATCCCAGCCTTTTTCGTTCAGCTTGTCGAAACACTCCTGTACATTGGCCTCGTCAATACCCTGAAGCATAATGTCGCCGGTCTGGCCGTGCAGGGTTAGCATTCCGCTGCCATACTCTTCCCAGATGTCGCACATTTCGCGCAGCATTGCTGTATTGTAATGCAGTCCCGGAGGCGGCTGAATACGCATGGTATGGAACTCAGCTGCTTCAGGAATTTTATCTTTGATCATTGAGTAGCGGGTAATGACGCCGGCGCCGTAACCGTCCACCGTCACCAGTCCGCCTTTCCAGTAACCCATCTTGGTATTGTATGAATACTCAAGCTGATCCATCACGCCGCGAAGCATAGGCTTTTTCGTCCGTTCGGCAAGATTCTTGAAACCCGAAACAAAGCTTGGCCATGGGCCTTTTTCCAGTTCATCAAGCATCGGCGTCGGGTTCAGAAACTTCTCACCGCGCCCACCATTCGAATGGTTGCATCCATGCGAACTGCATGATGACGCACCTTTGTTTTCTTCCATTGTTTCTCCTGTTGATTCTTCAGAAAATTTCGGCCCACAGGCCTCCACTAGAGCCCCTTACACGCAGCCGGTCGGTTTCGGCAGTCCGGCAACCTTACAGGCCTGAAGTGCAGGGCCTTTCGGAAAAAGGCCATAAAGGAACTCGCTCGCCTCTTTCTTGTCAATACCCTTCTCGGCAGCAATAGCCTTGGTAAGCACTTTTACGGCAGGAGCAATCTGGTACTCGTCGTAGTAGTCCCGGAGGAACTTCACAAGCGACCAATGCTCGTCGCTCATGTCGAGCTCTTCACCCTCGGCAAGCTTGCCGGCAATCTCTTCCGTCCAATCTTCAAGATTGACCAGGTAGCCGTTTTCATCAGTCTCGATGGTGGCGCCGTTGATAACTATTCCCATGATGATCTCCTCTTTGTCTTGTTTGTTGATGATGAAAAACAATATCACTTACCTATTTATATAACCATATAGTTATATAAATAAGCATAGGAATTCTTTTTTCCAAATGCGGCTGTAAAGTTTTTTGTTTTTATGCGGCGGCAGAGCGATATGCGGCTGCTGCTGAGACGAATGCGGGCGCCCAGCCGGGTTGTGCGGATGCGTGGATGTGGGCGTAGGAGGCAAAGACATTCCTCTGAATGAAACCGTCAGATCTGCCTGTGGTACCTTTGCCGCGGCGGACGGCAAACTGCCATTCGGGGGCGCCGGCAATGGCGGTAGTGGACGAGTAGTGGAATTCATGGGCCTTGACCCGTTCACCTTTCTGGAACCATAGAGAGTCGGCCGTGCTTTCAAGTTCAAGGTAGCCGTGCCCTGCAGGCCGTTCTGTAAAACCTATGTCGAAGGGCAGCACGCCGGCCATCGGGAACGATTCCCCGTGGTACGATACGCTGCTGGAAAGATAGATAAGGCCTCCACATTCTGCATAGAGAGGCATGCCAGCTTCAGCGGCACTGCGGACACCTTCCATAAGAGAACGGTTCGCGGTAAGCCCCAGGAAAAAAGACTCAGGAAAACCACCGCCAATGTACAGTGCATCGATTGCGGGAAGTTCGGCAGCAGCAAGAGAGTCGATAAACACAAGCTCCGCACCGTGCTGTTCGAGCGCTTCAAGATTGTCGGGGTAGTAGAAGCTGAATGCTCGGTCGCGGAACACGCCAATTGTGGCTTTTGGAGCAGTCGTGCGCTGGCGCGGGCAACAGGCGAGGCGAGGAGCCATGTATGGTGCACTGAAAAAGAGACGAGTAATCGCCTCCATGTCGCAACAGCCTGCAACTGTTACGGCGGCATTGCGTATGAACTCACCGGCCTTCCCGATTTCGGCTACGGTGGTAAGGCCGAGATGCCGTTCGGGTATTGAGAGCGACCGGTCAACGGGAATGGAGCCGAGAACGGGAATCTTGCAATAGTGTTCAATTGCGCGCCTCTGCTTGTCGGCCTGGCGCTCGCTCCTGACGCGGTTGAGCACCACGCCCACAATGTTTGCCAAGGGTTGCATGGCCTGCATCCCCATAACAGTGGCGGCTACCCCCCGGCCTGCGTCATGCCCGTCTACAACCAGAAGCACCGGAGCCTGGAGCAGTTCAGCAAGACCGGCGGTGCTGTCGGAACCGTCGAGCGACATGCCATCATGCAACCCGTGGTTCCCCTCAATAAGTGAGAGCGATGCTTCGGAAATTCCGCTGTGGCGGATGAAGGAACTGCGGCACCCGTCAGCACCCATCATCCATGGGTCTAAATTGTAGCACTCGTTGCCTGTTGCCATACGGTGCCATGCAGGGTCGATGTAGTCGGGCCCCTTCTTGAAGCTGTTGACCAGCCAGCCGGATGCGGAAAGGTTTGCGGCAATGCCGATGGCCAGGGTTGTTTTACCCGAGCTTTTGCCCGGAGCTGACACCATCAGCCTCGGTATGCCGGCACTCTCCTCTTCTTTCATGCTGTGGGTCTGCCCGAGCTTCTATTTCTTTTTGATGTAGAAAATATGTATGCCTGCGGCTTCTTCATGCTCAACCACCTCGTTGCCAGTGCGGTTTGCCCATGAGGCCATGTCGCTGACGGAACCGGGATCGGTGGCCATCATCTTCAGTACCTCTCCGCTCTGCATGCCATCAATTGTTTTTTTTGTTTTCAGAATGGGCAGTGGGCAATTCAGTCCCTTGCAGTCAAGTTCTACGCTGCTTGCAATTGCGCTCATGGGTGCTCTCCTTTAGTTTACTGAGTGTTATGAAAATTATTCTTTCGGGGTTTTCTGGTCGTCACGCACCTGTGACAGAAAAAAGCTGTCGGCCTCATCGGCCTCTACCGGCCGGTCACCACCATCCAAAAGTGGCTCTTCATAGTCGTTCCATCCGCGAAGGCCGGTTTTTAGTGATACAACACGGCTATAGCCCATTCTTTGCATCACCTCTGCGGCAAACGCACTGCGGTGTCCGGACCGGCAAACCACAACAATTTCCCGACTGCGAGCCCGGACAAGCTCCGGACATGTGTCATCAAAATCCCACTCGCATGCCGCTTCAAGCACCCCGCGCGCCACATGGAGGGAGCCCGGAATATGCATGGCTGCGAACTCATGAGGCTCACGAACATCAAGCAGCAGAAGCTCCGGGTTCTCTTTCATGCGCTCAACGAGATCCCATGGCATGATTTCTGCAACATTCAGAAGAGCTGCACTGAGAAGGTCAGCTACGGTAAGCATAGGGCTGTGATTTTGGGGCATCACACAAACAGTGAGATGTCGGCATCGGCCGCATACTCAAGAAATGTTGCCGCACCGCCGTACTCGACGCCGTCAATAAACTCCTCCTTCGAGAAACCGAACACCTCCATGGTCATCTGGCAGGCAATGAAGCGTACACCGCTTTCCTGGCACATTTCACGAAGCTGCTCAACAGTGGCTACACCCTTCTTTTTGAAGGTCTCTTTCATGAGAGAGGTTGCCATGTTGTCGAAGCCGGGCATATTGCCGGAAATGATGTTGGGAACCTGCCAGTTAATTTCCTGAAACCCGGAGCTGCCGAAGGGCATTTTCATCGGCATGGCCGGATTGGTGTGCGGAGCAACTTTGGCATCAATCTCTTTTTTGAGCAATGGCAGACCGTAAAAGGTAAAGAAAACAACTGCTTCCATGTCCATGGCAGCTGCTGTAGAAGCAAGAATGAACGGGGGATAGGCCCAGTCGAGGGTTCCCTGTGAAGCGATGATTGCCAGTTTTTTTGTTTCAGCCATGGTGGTTCTCCAGCGTTAAACTTGTTTCGAATTCAGCGAGGGAACAGGGAAAAATCAGCCGCCCTCTCTTAAATAACTATATATCCAAACAATTATATAAATGATAATAAAAGCCCTAATAACAAACAAACAAAACGGCGGATTTTTTGTCGCCCAGCCCCTTTAACGCACAAGAATACCAGTGGCGGCAACCAGCAGAATCAGAACCTGAACGAGGGCAATAACACCGAACACAGGCCGTTTTTCACGAAAAAAAGCAGGCGCTGAAACAAGCAGGCAGACGACCGGAATCATGCAGATGATGATGATGGCAAGGTAGCTGAGAGCGTCTCCCCGCCAGAAACTTTCCGCGTTCGACATGAACGACCAACCGAGGGGAGCGTTGAGTTTTGCCTGCATGACGGGTGCCCTCAGGTGCCAATTGGCGGCAATGTCTGCAATGGAAACCTTCGGCGGAAGCAGATTAAATATGTAGGTGGCGTAACTCCCGGCGAGAAAGAGTATGGCGAAGTGCGACAGCTTGTCGAGCACGCCGGCGTAGGCAAGCTGCTCTTTCTGGACATGCGATTTACTGGACGGGTCCTGTTTCATATCCCGAATCCTTTTAAGAGTGAACGAATGCCGGCTACAGCCAGCATGGAAACCACAATGATGCGGACTGAACCGGTATTGACCCGGGTCAGCAGTTTTGCCCCGATTTTGGAGCCAAGCATCATGCCAGCAATGGAGGGCACTGCAATAAGCGGAAGCATGGCTCCCTTGAACATGTAGACCCATGCAGCGGCGGCTCCGTTGATGGAGAGCACAAGGCCGCTGGTGGCGACGGATACTTTGAGGGGAACCCCCATGAGGAGGTTGAAAACCGGCACATTGGCAAACCCTGCACCAAGGCCGAACATGCCGCCGATGAAGCCTATCATAAGGAAGAAGATCAGGCTGAGGGGCGTGCGGTGCACCTGCCATGAAACATCTTTCTTGATGGACTCCTCATAATAGATGCCGGAAATGTGCAACGCCTTCGACAGGGCGTCGGGCACCTTCACCTCCGGATACCCCGATTTTCCCGACAGAAACATGATGGTGGCAATAAAAACAATAACAATCCCGAGCAGGAGCTGAACTGTCTGCGCCGGAAGAGCAAGGCCGACCATGGCACCAACAATGGAGCTGACGGAACCGACAAGAGCCATGGGGAGGCCAAGCTTGAGGTCGGCGAGCCCTTTGCGCATGAGGGGGGATCCGGCTGAAATTGCTCCCGAAAGAGCGACCATCAGCCCCGCACCCCTCACATAATCAAGGTGGAAGGGAAAAAAACTACTGACAATGGGGACAAAAAGCACCCCGCCACCAACACCTGCAAGGACTGCAAAAATCCCGAGGATAAAAGAGAAAACAAAGAGCAGCAGCACCCACACCCACCAGGCCGCCTCTATTGCAGCCTGCGGCTCAGCCGCCAGAAGGGTTCCGGGAAGCAGCAGGAAGAACAGTGCAAGGCCTGCTACCGCGAATGCTGCGGGGGACAACTTTCTGGCTGGTGCTTGCATAATGGAAGCCATTTTACTCATCCTGGTTCAGGTAGAAGGTTTTTTCGTCGGGCCTGAAGGGGCGGTTCAGCCAGAGCGGACGGCGAAGCCCTCCGGGTCCCGGAGCGGGTCGCGTCATGGCAAGCCACTCTTTGTACACTGCATGAGAGCGGTCGGTATCAACAAACACATCTCCGTACTCATCTCCTTCGTGAGCCAGTTCAAGGCGCACCTTCTGGTGCCAGCAATGCATTCCACTTATTGGGTCAGGGTGAACCGGGAAGGTGATGTTCTGGTGCACGCCACCGTCCGACCAGAAAATCCTGGAAGTGTCGGGGTCGTCGCTTTTGTGCGCCTGAATGCTTTCTTTTGTGCGCATCTTCCATTTCCCTTTCCCCTCTTTGGTAATGCCCACAGTATTGGCAGCCCAGCGGTTGCAGGAGGCGTCCTGATCGCGGCGCCAACGGCCCACATGGTGCGAACATGCCAGCACACCGGGACGGATACCTTCAGTAACCAGCGCATTGTTGACAAAGAATCCGATGTCGGTGTTGACGCGGATGAGAGCGCCGTTTTCAATGCCGAGCGAGGCTGCATCGTCCACATTAATCCATACCGGGTTACGGTGGGCTATTTCAGCCAGCCATTTCGCGTTGCCGGAACGGGAGTGGATGAGCACAGGAAGGCGGAAGGTCGGCATAAGCACGAACTCCCCTTTTTTGTGATCCATCGTTTCCTCATGAATGTGGCTTTTAATGTAGCCGGGAAGCCGGTACTCGGGCCATTTCCAGTCGACCATGGTCTGCGAGTAGTACTCCTGTTTGCGCGACGGTGTCGGGAACCCTCCGCAGGCCTCACCCTTCACCTCCACGCCCACAGCCTTGCCATCTTTTGTAATCAGACCGCTCTCGGGCTCAACACTTGAACCCTCAAGGTCCGAAGCGGCAGGAGATCGGCTGTTGACATCGTATACCTTTGTTTCAATTTCAAAGGCTCCGAACTTCTGCATGTATTCAAAGGCGCCGAGCCCCTCTTTTGCAGCGGCCTCGGGGAGCCCGGGCGTGCGCTCAAAAATGTAGCGGTAATATTCGCTGATGGTGATTTTCTCACCCGGACGGTAGGGCGACTCGCAGTACTGACGGATGCCGAGGCTGCCGTCGGGGTCGATGCGCCAGGTCAGCTCAATCCAGAACTCGTCCTCTTCCCATACCTCCCCGGGATTTGCCTCCCAGGTGAGAGTAACGGGCTGACCCATTTTTTCACGGGCAACACGGAGCACCGGCTGGCGGAACGCAATCCATTTGCCGGCATGGGTTTCGTAACTGATGATGTCGTGCCGTTCGGGCGAGTGGCCCATTGGGAGCACATAGTCGGCAAAGTATGCCGTTTCGCTCCATGTGGGAGTAAGGGCTGCGTGCAGGCCGATTTTTGATTCATCCTCAAGCGCCTCAATCCATGAAAATCCGTCGGGATAGGTCCATACCGGGTTGAATACCCTCGTAAAATAGACATCAAGTTTTCCTCTCCCCTCTTTGAGGAAGTGAGGAAGAAGGAAGCTCATCTCAAAATGGGCAAGGGGATATTCGTTCGGCAGGTGCAGTTCGTTCCAGTGGGTCTGCGGTTTCGGGTGCGCGTGGACGGTGGGCTTGAACTTGTTCCATGCGCTCGGCGAGGTTCCGCCCGGCGTTCCAACGCTGCCGGTCAATACATTGAGGAAGTGCAGGGTGCGCGATACGGCCCATCCACCAAGATTGCCGCTGCTTGCGCTGCGCCATACATGGGTGGAGAACTGCGTTCCGGCAGCACCAATCTGGCGGGCCACATCAATAATGGTTGCCGCAGGCACGCCGCTCTCTTTTTCGGCATATTCAGGCGTGTACTCTGCATACTCTTTGGAGAGCGCTTCAATGAACCGCTCGAAAGTCGCCTCAGTGCCGGAGTATTCATTGGCCAGGTACTCTTTCCAGTTGACCCAGTTTTCAAGGTAGTCGCGGTTGTAGAGCCCTTCATCAATAATCACTTTCGCCATGGCAAGCATCACTGCAGGTTCGGTGCCGGGATAGGTCGGCAGCCAGTAATCCGACATGCTGGCGGTGTTGGAAAGGCGCGGGTCGAGCACGGCAAGCTTTGCGCCCTTCATGCGCGCTTCAATAATGCGCTGCGAGTGGGGGTTGAAGTAGTGGCCCGACTCAAGGTGGGCGCTGACAAGAAGAATGAACTTGGCGTTGGCGTGGTCGGGAGATGGGCGGTCGAACCCTTCCCAGATGGCGTAGCCGAACCGTGCGCCCGAGGAGCATACATTGGTGTGGCTGTTGTGGCCGTCAACATTCCAGGCTTTGAACACCCACTCCATGAACCCGTCATGGCCCGGGCGACCTACATGGTAGGAAATTTCATTGTTGCGCCCTTCCATAATAGCTTTCCGCATACGACCGGCAATGTCGTCGAGTACGCTGTCCCAGCTGACCCGCTGCCAGTTGCCACCGCCCCGCTGCCCAACCCGCTTCATTGGGTAGAGCACCCGGTCCTGATCTTCAACCTGGTTCAGGGTTGCAGGGCCTTTGGCACAGTTGCGGCCGCGGCTTGCAGGATGATAAGGGTTGCCCACAAGCTTGCGGATTTTCATGGTCTTTTTGTCGACATAAGCCAACAGGCCACATCCCGCCTCACAGTTAAAACATGCGGTCGGAATCAGCATATATTCGCTTGCCTTCCGCTCCGGCCAGCTTTTGGAATCGTACTCTACCCAACTGTCCCATTTCTCGGGAGGAGGGCAGGCCATAGCAACGCCTTCTGAGGGAAGGCCGGCAACAGGGGTTTTATCATCGGCATGAAGATCGGGAATGACCCCGAGCTTTTCGGCAAGACTCTCTATAACTGTAGGCTTATGCTTGTAACTCATGGTGTGCTCCGCTTGGGGTGTTTAACTTAATGAGATTGACTGTGGGGCCTGAACCCATACTTTTTCCGTATAGAAAACTCCAATCATGGCGCCTATTGAAGCTACACCTATAAGGAGAGAGCTTGCGGAAAGAATGACTACCAGAAGGGGAAGCAGGTTGCCCACAACCACGCTGCCCAGCCAGAACTGCCCTTTCAGTGAGCCGCCTGTAATGGCTTCGGCAGAGCGTTCAGCATTGAGGGAGGGGTGGCGACCGAAGAGCTCCGCCCACATCACCAGAAGATGGAGGAGGAAGGCCACGCCGAGCGTCACGCGCAAGAGGGAGGCAGAAGCGGGATCAAGAGCAATCACGCTTGAGAGCACCGCCATTGCCGAGCCGCCCGCAATCACCGAATTGAGAAGCATGTGCAGGGAAAGCATGGGGCTCTGCCAGAAATCGCGACCTTTGGCTGAACCAAACAGGAACGCGGTGTAGACTGCGGTAAGGAACGCAAGTGCCGCGCCTCCCCAGAGACCTACCGTAACCAGCAAAGGCAACTTCAGATACATTCCCGCTGCCCAAAGAGCAAGAAACGCTCCATAGCCGGCAATGGTCAGCCCACCACGAACAAGCCAGGAGCTGAACTGCGGCCGGAGCATTACCGAGGTAAAGCGGTCGGGGCGGTCGAGATCCTTTACAAGAAAGCCGCCCGTCAGGGAGAGGAACAGGAGCGCAACAGCCCAGAGAGCCCACTGCATCGGCTCCGGCAGCATCATCCCCGGCAAAAGCGAGAAGGCAAAAAGCATAAGGAAGGCGCCTGCAGAGACCGCCTTCGACCACACATAGGCCGGAACCTCCCAGCCCCAGACCGAGCCTTTTGAAGGAGCGTCATACACCCTGCGCGCTGTGGCGGCAGGTTTCTTTTCACCGTGATGCTCCGCTGCAGACTCGGGGGCATGGTAATGGCCGCCTTCAATTGCGTGCTTTGCAAAATGGCCTACGCCGCGCGACTGGGCGCTCCACATATACAAGTCAGATTCAGACGCCTGCAGCGGATCGAGCGAAGCACCGTCACCGTTGATGTAAAAGACATTGGGACTAGTCCCCTTTTCAGGCTTGCGGACCACCGTGCGCTCTTTGGCAAGCAGCGCAGAAATTTCACTGTGCGGATCGTCAAGATCGCCCGACACAATAGCCTGCTGCGGGCAGATGACCGCACACGCCGGCTTCATGCCAATTTCAACCCGGTGCGAGCAGTAGCTGCACTTGGCTGTTGTGCCACTTTCGGGATCAATGTAAACCGCATTGTACGGGCACGCCTGAGCGCAGGCCTTGCAGCCTATGCATCGGCGGGAGTCGAAATCGACAATACCGTCATCGCGCTTGTGCAGCGCCTCAACCGGGCATATGTCCACACAGGGAGGATCTTCACAGTGGTTGCACCGCAGGACGGTAAAATACCGCCGGGTGTCGGGAAATGACCCCTTTTCAACATATTTTACCCAAGTGCGGTTAACTCCCAGCGGAACCTGGTTTTCGGACTTACAGGCAACTGTGCATGCATGGCATCCAATACATTTGCGTCCGTCAATAACAAATCCGTAATTCATGAACTGCGATGTTCTAATGATTGATAAGGTACCTTCCCGCTGAGCGGATCGGAGAACATACATATCTATATAACCAATTAGTTATATAATAACATAACCGAAGAACAATTCAAACACTATAAGACATGAACGGGTTTTTTTCCTGCGTGAGTCATTATAAAGCGGTGAACGCTCACATGAAGGAAACGGGGCTTTGCAGATTAATGGGGTTTTACTGATATTGACGGCTAAACAGGTTTATTTTCATGCATCCAAACCCTTTCAGCCATGAGCGCACACATTTACAAAAAAATTGAGATCATAGGATCCTCCGCCACAAGCATCGAAGATGCAATCAACAACGCGGTTGCAAAAGCAGCTGAATCCGTCCACAGCATCCGCTGGGTCGAGGTTCTCGAAACCCGCTGCCATGTTGAAGACCAGAAGGTCGCCTACTTTCAGGTCACCGTCAAAATCGGCTTCACGCTCGACTGAGCCACTCTCTTCCGACCCTCTTACGGCCACAACAGAGAAGGGCGCCCAATGGGCGCCCTTCTCTGTTGCTCTTCTGCAGCCACTTGACGACTCTTAGAGATTGTGGACAAAATTCAGCGACCAGTTCGACTGGCTGTGGCTGATGACCATACCGTCTCCGTTGGTTTCGGTAACCTTGGCGCCCAGCTGTAAGCCATGCCCATTCGGGTAGACTCGCTCAGACGGTAACCGAACCCACAGGTGTAATGGTTTTTGATGATAGCCGGAAACAGCGGGTGAAGATAGGTGTCGGGCACCGGATTATTGGAGAAGCTTGCGCCACCGCGTAGTGCAAGGTTGTCAGAGGCCTTGTATTCAACACCAACTGAGTAGACGGTCTGGTCCTTCCAGTCCTGCTTCATGCTCATGTCAAGAGTCTGGCCAGCATAATCGCCGTTCGATGCTTCATCATCAGCAATAAAGGTGGTGGAGAACTTGTCCATGACTGTCGACCAGTCGACGAACTTCACATCAGCAGCTACCATCAGCCTATCACTCGGGTGAAGCGCTATACCGGCAGCGAAAGTGGCCGGCCACTCGAAGTCGTTCACCTTGATTTTTCCCGAGACATCCTTCGCCCCACTGCCGTTTACTACCGTGATCTGCGCATTGTTTGACTCAAGATCCGAGAGCATCGTCTGCGAATGGTAGGTACCGCCGATCGTAAGCAGCTTGCTCACCTTGTGTGTGAATCCAAGTTTGAAGCCGGAACCATACCCTACAGCCTTGCCAATAAAGGGAGTATCATTAGAGAAGTCGTACCGAATGTAGTCCAGCGTTTGAGGTGAAGGATTGATTACGGAAAGCATTGAACCCCCTGTCTCCATCTGGCCGAAATGGTATCCGTCCATATCCATCTGAATATCCATGCTCGCCCAGACGAAGTCTACAGAACCACCGATTGCGGTGTTGTCGGTAAGATTATAAGCGATAGGGAACATAACACGACCGACGCCTACCTCGGAACGGATCCCCTCGCTGCTCATAGGGACAAATGAGTTCGGATTGCTCGGATCGCGAAACCATCCGGCAAACAACGGCGAATCATCACCATAATCAGCTCCCATGCCTCCTTGCGACAGCACGGCCGCACCCCAAGTGAAGTCTCCATCCCTGCGGATGTAGGAGAATGACGGCATATAGAATGCCGTAGCACTGGAATGGTCGGTGTAGGCTCCATAATCAGCCTGTACTTCCGGATGCATCCCCCTTATGCCAAGACCAATCTCCTCGGTGCCCTCTTTCATCATGCCGAGGGTCGCCGGGTTGTTCATGACAGCTGAGTTGCCGGTATCATAAGCCATGCCCGCGCCACCCATGGCGTGCGACTTGGCACCATACCCCTCAAGGTTCATGCCGTTGGTGGCAAGCGCCGTAGACGCGCCAGTAAGTGAGAGCGCAATCACTGCGCCCGAAAGGGTTTTTCTGATCATACTGAAACTGATTTGTGGTTGTGCGATGCTTACGCCGTCAATATAACGATACAGTTATCTAATATCATAACAATCGTTACTAACCCAAAACAAATAAACACTATCATAAGCGTCCCCAACTATTTTTTAATGCAGAAGGGCGCCCTTTGGGCGCCCTTCTGCTGCGTTGCAGTTTGCTCTTCTCAGTTCTCGCCCGAGAATCGTTCTGGGGCCATCGCCCAGTGTGCGGGGGAGAGCCAGAGGGTTGAGAGCATGAGCTCGCGGATGTGCGGGAACTCCTTGGGAAGGCGGTCGAAGATCTTTTCGAACAGCTCTTCGTGTGAAAGCAGCTCTTTCTTCCATGCCTCGCTGTCGACCTCCATCAGTTTGGAGAACTTCTCAGGGGTCATGGAATCAAGACCAGTCCAGTCGATGCCATCGTATCTGGGCATCCAGCCGAGCGGGCTTTCCACTGCTGATGCACGGCCGCGGACGCGTCCGACTACCCACTGCAGGACGCGCATGTTCTCGCCGAATCCGGGCCAGAGGAACTTGCCGTTCTCGTCTTTGCGGAACCAGTTGACACCAAAAATACGCGGCGGCTCCTGGATGGTGCGGCCGACATGGAGCCAATGGTTGAAGTAGTCGCCCATGTGGTAACCGCAGAAGGGAAGCATGGCGAAAGGATCGCGGCGAACTTCGCCGATGGTGCCGGCAGCAGCTGCGGTCTTTTCAGAGCCCATGGTAGCGGCAAGGTAGACGCCGAAGTTCCAGTTGGCTGACTGGTAGACAAGCGGCACGGTATCCTGACGGCGACCGCCAAAGATGAATGCACTGATCGGCACGCCTTTCGGGTTCTCCCAGTCGCGATCAAGCGAGGGGCAGTTGCTTGCCATGGAGGTGAAGCGGGCATTGGGATGCGATGAGGGGCGTCCGCAACCGGGCGTCCATGGCTTTCCCTGCCAGTCGGTAAGCTCCGCCGGAGGGGTGTCGGTCATGTCTTCCCACCAGATATCACCCTCAGGCGTCATGGCGACATTGGTAAAAATGCTGTCGCGGGAGAGCGAAGCCATGGCGTTCGGGTTCGACTTGTCGGAGGTGCCGGGGGCAACGCCGAAGAAACCGTACTCGGGGTTGATGGCGTGCAGACGGCCGTTTTCGCCGGGTTTAATCCAAGCAATGTCATCACCAATAGTGGTCACTTTCCAGCCTTCGTAACTCTTGGGGGGAATGAGCATGGCGAAGTTGGTCTTGCCACATGCGCTCGGGAATGCTGCACCGACATAGGTTTTTTCGCCGTCGGGAGATTCCACTCCGAGGATGAGCATATGCTCTGCAAGCCAACCTTCGTCGCGGGCCATTGAGGAGGCAATACGAAGAGCGAAGCACTTCTTGCCAAGCAGGGCGTTGCCGCCGTAGCCGCTGCCGAAGGACATGATGGAACGCTCTTCGGGGAAGTGGACGATATATTTTGTGTCATTGCAGGGCCAGGGCACATCCTGCTGGCCGGGAGCCAGAGGGGCGCCGACGGAGTGCAGACAGGGGACAAAGTCGCTGTCGGGGCCGATGAGGTCCAGCACCTTGCGTCCCATGCGGGTCATGATGCGCATGTTGGTGACAACATAGGGGGAATCGGTGATCTCCACGCCGATATGGGCGATGTGTGAACCGAGCGGGCCCATGCTGAAGGGAATGATATAGAGAGTACGACCTTTCATGCAGCCGCTGTAAAGTCCGCGAAGAGTCTCCTTCATCTCTTTCGGAGCAACCCAGTTGTTGGTCGGTCCGGCATCCTGACGACGGATGCTACAGATGTAAGTTCTGTCCTCAACCCTTGCAACATCGCTGGGGTCGGAACGGCAGAGGTAGCTGTTGGGGCGAAGCTCCTCGTTGAGCTTGATGAATGTTCCTGCCTCTACCATCTGCTGGCAGAGCGTATCGTACTCTTCCTGGGATCCATCACACCAGTAGACGGAATCCGGCTGGCAGAGATCGGCTGTCTCCTGCACCCACTGGAGAAGCTTCTGGTTTGTCACAAAATCGGGGGCATTGATCTGCATAGCGCTCATAGTTTAGTCTTTATCGTTTATCTGCGGGTTACAAAAAAAACACCCAAAGGCGCAATCTGCCGTCGGTGGATGCGGATGAAAAATTCAAGAAGGGCAGGACTCATTTTGCCGTTTTTGGTTTATCAAGTGACTCAACAATCATCGCCTCGAACGCAGAACGGCTTCTGGCACCGGCAAACACATGGGTGACGCGTCCGGAAGCGTTGACGACAAATGATGTCGGGATGGAGCGGAGCCCCCCGGAGACAAGTGGGGAAAAAGCGGAAGCAACGGCGCCGTTGTCGACTACGACCGGATAGCTGATTCCGCTGCGGCGAACGAAATCACGAATGTTCGGCTCACTGTCGCTGACGGCAATGCCTACAAAGGTAAATCCTTTTGATGCATATACTTTCTGGAGCTCTACCATGTCGGGTATTTCAGCCCGACAAGGGGGGCACCATGAGGCAAAGAAGTTGACAATGTAGATCTTTCCGGCAAGATTTGCAGAACTGACAGTACGGCCATCAAGGGTGGTTGCGGAGAAAGCCGGCACTCTGGCGGCGGAAGCGGCAGGGGAAGCGGCAGAAAGCGTTCGCGTAGCGACGAAACCGATCAGTATCGCTGCCAGAGAAATAAGCATCGTGCGTCGTATCATCTATCAATGAGTCAAGTCGTGAATTAACAATTGGTACAATCATTAGTGCCAATATATCAATTCTCCTTTTTTTCTATAGCCCGAAACGGGCCCTTTATTAATCTTTGTGAATCTTTAACAAAAAAATTATATTTCGTCCTGTTTTTCAAGGGAACACTTAGGCCACCTTAGCTCAGCTGGTAGAGCAACTGTTTCGTAAATAGTAGGTCGTGGGTTCGATTCCCTCAGGTGGCTCCCACCTCCCTTCCGCTGAATTGCCGGAGCCGGGGAGATTGCCGAAAACTTGAATTTATAGACCGCAATTTAAATCCTATCCATACTGTCACTATGCAAGAAGGCAAGATTTCCCAGATCATCGGCCCAGTTGTTGATGTTGATTTCCCCGAAGGACAGCTGCCGTCGATCCTTGATGCGCTGAGCATTGCAAAACCTGACGGAACGAAAATCGTTCTCGAGACGCAGCAGCACCTTGGTGAAGAGCGAGTCCGCACAGTGGCAATGGAGAGCACGGACGGTCTCATCAGAGGCATGGCGGTCGCCAACACGGGCAGGCCGATTCAGGCTCCGGTAGGCGAAGGCGTGCTGGGAAGAATGCTCAATGTCGTTGGAGATCCTATTGACGGCCGTGGACCTGTCAACGCAACAAAAACCTATTCAATACACCGCTCCGCTCCGAAGTTCGACCAGCTGTCGACCAAGGCGGAAATGTTTGAGACCGGCATCAAGGTCATTGATCTTCTTGAACCTTACTCGCGCGGCGGAAAAACCGGCCTCTTCGGTGGTGCCGGTGTAGGGAAGACCGTGCTCATCATGGAGCTCATCAACAACATTGCCAAACAGCAGTCCGGATACAGCGTGTTTGCCGGTGTAGGCGAGCGTACCCGTGAGGGGAACGATCTCTGGCATGAAATGATGGAATCTGGCGTTATTGACAAGACAGCACTCGTGTTCGGTCAGATGAACGAGCCTCCCGGAGCCCGCGCACGCGTTGCCCTTACCGGCCTCAGCATTGCCGAGTACTTCCGCGATGAAGAGAACCGCGATGTGCTGCTCTTCATTGACAACATCTTCCGCTTTACCCAGGCAGGTTCCGAGGTATCGGCGCTTCTCGGCCGTATGCCGAGTGCTGTGGGCTACCAGCCGACTCTGGCTACTGAGATGGGTGAGCTTCAGGACAGAATCACCTCAACCAAGAACGGTTCCGTCACCTCCGTACAGGCCATCTATGTGCCTGCGGATGATCTTACCGATCCGGCACCGGCCACGGCCTTTGCTCACCTTGATGCAACAACAGTGCTTTCCCGCTCCATTGCTGAGCTTGGCATCTACCCTGCAGTTGACCCGCTTGACTCTACCTCGCGCATCCTTGACCCGAACATTGTCGGCGACGACCATTACGACACTGCGCAGGCCGTCAAAATGATTCTGCAGCGCTACAAGGACCTTCAGGACATTATTGCAATTCTCGGTATGGACGAACTGAGCGACGAGGACAAGCTTGTTGTTTCAAGAGCCAGAAAAGTACAGCGCTTCCTTTCACAGCCATTCTTTGTTGCAGAAGCCTTCACCGGCCTTTCAGGAAAGTATGTGAAGCTGGAAGAGACCATCAAGGGCTTCAAGGAAATCATTGCCGGCAAGCACGACAGCCTTCCTGAAAGCGCATTCTACCTTGTGGGCACCATTGAAGAGGCAATTGAAAAAGCGAAAACCCTGTAATCTGAACCTGCACTATGGCACAATCCGATAAAGGGTTTGAGCTGGATATCGTCACTCCCCAGAAACTTCATTTTTCCGGGGAAATTGTGAGCGTTATCGCTCCAGGACTGGACGGCCTTTTTCAGGTAATGAAAAACCACGCGCCTCTTCTGGCTGCACTGAAAAAAGGACCAGTCAAACTTGCGCTCGCAGACAAAACCGAACAAAGCTTCTCCATTGAGGATGGCTTTTTCGAGGTGAGCGGTAACAAGGCGATCCTTCTCACGGAAACCATTTCCTGATTCCACCAATGTGAATCGAACAAGCCCGGTGTCCCAAAGGATTGCCGGGCTTTTTTTTGGCTCTATGAGACCAACAATAACAATACCCAAAGCCCTTGAAAAGGGCGACACCATAGCCCTGGCATCCCCGGCATCTCACTCCGCCCACCCCCAGAGGATTGGGCTTGCTACCGGTTATCTTGAATCGAAAGGATTCCGTGTCCGACATGCTTCGCACCTGAACCGCATAGATACCGACCCGGCAACAGCCGACAGTGAAAAACTTGCAGATCTTCATGAACTCTTCCGAGACCCCGAGGTTCACGCAATTGTCTGTCTTCGCGGAGGCGCGGGATCATCCAGGCTTCTCAGCCAACTCGATTACAGCCTCATTGCCGCCAATCCAAAAATTCTGGTTGGCTATTCCGACATTACCGCCCTCTCCCTGGGCATTTTTGCCACAACAGGACTGGTTGGCTTTTCCGGTCCTATGGCGGCCACAGAACTCTGGGAACCCAGCCCCTACACGGAAGAGCATTTCTGGGGAATGCTGACAGACCCGGACTATTCAAAAGAGATGCTGAACAACGCCCTGCAGCATACCAAGTGCATCAGACCGGGCAGGGAGGAAGGGCCGCTGATAGGGGGTAACCTTTCGGTGCTCGCATCCATGGTCGGCACTCCTTACATGCCCGACCTTGATGGCGCAATTCTCTTTCTTGAAGATGTGAATGAACCGGCCTACCGTATTGACCGCATGCTTTCGCATCTTGCCAATGCCGGGCTGCTCAAAGGATGCAAGGGGATGCTTCTGGGTGATTTTTCAGGAAAAACCGCTGCCACCCAGCAGGAGGAAACGCGCCTTGAGGGCATATTTGCCTATTACAGCCGGGCGATGCTGACCGGTGGTCCAGTTATGCGGGGGCTCTCCTACGGGCATATCCACGAACTTATGACCATTCCCATTGGACAGACATTTTCCTTTGAAGTTGCGCCTGACGGCTCTTTTTCGCTTCAAGCATCAGCTCCTGTCGTGCAACTCTCGTGAGGGCGTTTTGATTTGCAACTCCCGCCGCATTATTTTATGACAACTTTTGGGAACAACCATTCCCGCTTATTTTTAGAGAGGACGACTGCATGCAGAGAATTTTCGCAACAATACAGGCCGCAATGGAAACCGAGCCGGAGACAAAAGAACTTGCCTCAATTCCCAGCACCCGAACCGCCGACCCTTTTCGGGTGGTACTGTTCAATGACGAGGAACACTCATTTGATGAGGTGATTTTCCAGATCATCAAGGCAACCCGCTGCAGCAGGGCAAAGGCCGAATCCCTGACATGGGAGGTACACAACAGCGGACGGTCAATGGTCTACTCGGGACCGATTGAGCAATGCATCAGGGTGAGTGCGGTGCTTGAAGAGATAGCACTCAGAACCGAAATCCAGTCCTGAAAACCCCTCTCTGCCATTTTCCCACACTCTTTCTTATATTCGTTAATTCATTTTTCTGCCCCGAAGGCAGTTCCCGTCTTTTCCAACACTGTTTCAGCACCATGACCACTCCCGATACAGCACGCGTCCAGGGTTCTGCACCCGCGCCCGATAAAGTTATGCACAAACTGGTTTCTCTTGCCAAACGGCGGGGCTTTGTGTTCCCCTCCTCGGAAATCTACGGTGGCCTCTCGGCCTGCTTCGATTACGGGCCGCTGGGCAGTGAGATGAAAAAGAACATCAAGGATCTCTGGTGGAAAGCAATGACCCGCCGACACAGGAACATTGTGGGCCTTGACGCATCAATCATGATGAACCCGACGGTATGGGAGGCATCGGGGCATGTATTAAGCTTCAATGATCCTATGATTGACGACCGGACGACGAAGCGCCGCTACCGGGCCGACCACTTGATTGAGAACCATATTGAAAAGCTCCGCCGTGAGGGCAAAGAGGAGAAGGCTCTTGGTGTGCAGAAGGCGTATGAAGCCGCCGGCACCGCCCCAGACCTCAACAAGGCACTCTACGCTCTTATTGTTGACGAAGGTATCAAGGCCCCCGACACCGGATCGGGAGACTGGACCGATGTGCGCCAGTTCAACCTGATGTTCCAGTGCGACATGGGTGCAGTTGCCGACACATCCGGCACTGTTTACCTTCGGCCGGAAACAGCGCAGGGCATTTTTGTAAACTTCCATAATGTGCGTGAAGCATCGCGCATGAAGGTGCCCTTCGGCATTGCCCAGATCGGCAAAGCCTTCCGCAACGAGATAGTAAAAGGAAATTTCATTTTCCGGATGGTGGAGTTTGAGCAGATGGAAATGCAGTATTTCGTCAAACCCGGCACCCAGCTGGAGGCCTTTGAAGCCTGGAGGGAGGAGCGGTTCAACTGGTACACCTCTTCGCTTGGCATTTCACCCGAAAAACTTCACTGGTACAAGCACGACAAACTTGCCCACTATGCCGACCTTGCTTACGACATCAAGTTTGAGTTTCCGTTCGGCATTGAAGAGATTGAGGGTATTCACTCCCGTACTGATTTTGATTTAAGCCAGCACCAGAAGTATTCCGGCAAAACCATGGAGTATGTTGACCAGGTGACCAATGAGCGCTACACCCCCTTTGTGGTTGAAACCTCAGCTGGATGCGACCGGCTCTTTCTGGCAATTCTTTCCGACGCCTACCATGAAGATGTGGTGGACGGCGAGGAGCGCGTACTGCTGAAACTTTCGCCGAAAGTGGCGCCTGTGAAAGCAGCGGTTCTACCGCTGATGAAAAAGGGCAAGATGGCAGAGGTGGCTGAAAAACTCCGCGCGGAGCTTTCAGAACAGTTTGCGGTGCAGTATGACGACGCCGCCTCCATCGGCAAGCGCTACCGCCGTCAAGATGAAATCGGCACCCCGTTCTGCTTTACCGTTGACCACCAGACTATTGAGGACGGCACCATAACAGTCCGTTACCGCGACACGGCGGCGCAGGAGAGAATCAACATTGCTGAGGTGGGAGCATTCCTTGCGTCCGCACTTGCCTGACACGGGGGAGCGTCCCCCGGAAACCTCCATTCCGATGAACCAATGCGATACGATACAGCAGTCATAGGCGGAGGCCCCTCAGGGGCTGTTGCCGCAGCGGAACTTGCAAAGGCGGGCCTCTCGGTCATCCTTCTTGAAAGGAACCTTGAGAATGTAAAACCCTGCGGGGGAGCCATCCCGCTTGGGCTCATAGAGGAGTTCTCAATTCCCGATGAACTGGTAGAAAAAAAGCTTTCCCGGATGCGGGCCCGCTCACCAAAGGGCCGGACTATAGAGATGGCAATGCCGAATGGCTATGTGGGCATGGTACGCAGGGAAAACTTTGACCGGTGGCTTCGAAGCGAAGCCCGGTTGGCCGGAGCTGAAGTGAAGGAAGGGCTGATGGCAACCATCATGCCGACGGAAAACGGCTACCTTATCACCACACTGAATGACAAGGTCCCTCCGTTTGAAGCGAAGCACATTATTGGAGCGGACGGGGCGAACTCGAAAACTGCCGAAGAACTTGGTTTTCCAGCGAACAGGCTCAAGGTGATTGCCATGCAGCAGCGGTTCCATTATACCCCCTCCATTGAACGGTTCCGCGATATGGTGGAAATCTGGTTTGACGGGGAAGTCTCTCCCGATTTTTATGGCTGGATTTTCCCGAAAGCCGACCATCTGGCAATAGGAACCGGAACGGAGGACAAACTGCACAGCATCAAGGAGCTGCAGAGGCGGTTTGTTGAAAAGATTGGCATTACCGATACCCCATTTCTTGAGGAGGCAGCAAAAATTCCCATGAAGCCGCGAAAGTCCTTTGCGTCCGAAAAAAACATTCTGGTAGGTGATGCCGCAGGGCTGGTTACTCCAGCAAACGGTGAGGGGATATTTTTCGCAATGCGCTCGGGCAAACTTGGAGCGGTAGCCATGATCCGCCATATCAATGAGGGAGCGCCGCTTCAGGAGTATGAAAAAGAGTTCCGTCGCCTTTATGCGCCAATCTTTTTCGGCCTTGAGGTGCTGCAGAGCGTCTACTACAAAACTGACCGCCTGCGGGAAAGTTTTGTGGCCATATGTGCCGACCGTGATGTGCAGAACATCACATTCGACTCCTACCTGTACAAAAAAATGGTTCCAGCAAAGTGGAGTGTGCAGATGAAGATATTCTCCAAGAACATCTTCCACCTAATCAAGGGAGGATAAATGCTACTCTCTTTTCCGAACTGGATCATTCATATTTTCTCCTCGCTCGAGTGGCTGGTGGCTGCGCTGCTGCTTGTGCGCTACGGGCGACTCATCGGCCGAAAAAGCGTCACCGTTTTTGGCTTCTCCATGCTGCCCCACTGGGCAGGAAGCCTCTCGGTACTTGCCTACCATATGACGACGGACAGCGTTCCATTTCTTCTCGACCTCTCCGAAATCATCAATCTTTTTGGAAGCATTTCCCTGCTTCTGGCAACACTGAATATTCTCAAAGAGACAGAGAAGGCTTCGCCGGCAGGCTTCATGGCGCTCATAGGCGCGATCATGATTTCCGGAAAACCGCAGTCATGGCTTGGGGAGGATATTTTTGACGCCATCCTGCAGCTGTCAAGCGTTGTCTATATTTCGTTTCTGATTTTACTTCTTGTCGTATGGCGCCGCAACCGGACCCTGTTTTCGGGCCTGACGGTAGGGGGGTTCTGGTTTGTTCTGGTCTTTATTTCGGTTACCGTTTTCTGCATGTATCTGGCAACGGAAGTCCGGGGCTACCCGACGCTCTCGCATGACGACCTCCTACACGGCTCCGCAGAGAGCCTGCTCAGCATCAGCAACCTGATGATTGCGCTTGGAGTGCAGAGGAGCATCAGAAACCATCAGCATAAGGCGGCAGAAAGGAAGTGACTCCCCTCAAGGGCAGAGAAGACGGTCGTACTGCTGGGAATCCGAAAGCACCTCAGCCGCCTTTCTGAAAAAAGGGTCGCGGGCAAGCTCAAGACGACGGGCGGCTGAGGGGTCGCGCTGACGGACAATCTCTTCGCGAAGTGCCATGGCAACATCACCTGCGGCACCCGAAACCTCCTTTTTCCTCAACCGCACAAGTTCATCGCCGCTGGCGCCAAGCACCTGCATGCTCTCCTTTTCACCGCCAGCCTGCTCAAAACTCTCCTTAAAGGCTTCAAACCGCTTTTCGTCTGATGAACGATAGGAAAAATCCCTCTCTTGAAGAAATTGGGTAAAATCAGCAATCAGGGCCGTACTGTCAGGCACCTCGCCGGAATTTGGAGCATGGTTGAGAGAAAAGAGGAAGAGCATTCCCCGATAACGAAGCTGCTCCAGATAGACGGAATCTACGAAAGGCTCAACGGCAATATCGGGGGCAATGCCTCCGCCGCCGTACACCTTGCGCTTTGCCGCTGTCCTGAAACCCTCATGCCGGGATCCGCCACTCTTGAGACGGGGAAGCACATCGCGAGCCGATGCTGCAGCGCTATGCTCCTCTTTCTGGATAAGACGGCCAGAGGGGGTATAGTACTTGGCTGTGGTCAGCTTGAGGGCATTGTCATAGGGGAGATGAATGACCGACTGCACCAGCCCTTTACCAAATGAGCGTCCTCCAATGAGAATGCCGCGATCAAGATCCTGAACCGCTCCGGAAACAATTTCAGCCGCAGAGGCGCTCCGGGCGTTAATGAGAATGGCGAGCGGAATTTCCGGCTCCTCAGGGGGGCGTATGGTTTTGTAAGACTTTGAGCTGCCCGAAGAGCGGCCGCGGATAGAGACCACAGGGCTCTCTTCAGGAACAAACATTGAAGTCACATCAACCGCTGCGTCAAGAAGACCACCAGGATTCTCCCTTAAGTCGAGAATAATTCCCCTCAATGGGCCGCCCGATTTCGCAACCTCTTCCCTAATACCAGCAAGAGCCTTCTGCATATCTTCAAAAGAGCGGGTGCCGAAGCTCTCCAGCCCGATGTAACCAAACCCCTCAACAAGACCGCTGAAGCTCACTGTGCTGAGCCGAACCTCCTCCCTCGTGAGCTTAAAGGTCAGTCGAGCGGAGTTCCTGCGGCTCACTGCAAGGGTAAGCGAAACACCGACATTTCCCTTGATAAGTTCGCGAACCCGATCAAGGCTTTTCTCCTTGAGCTGCACCCCGTTGATTCCGGTAATACGGTCGCCTACGAGCATCCCGGACTTTGCCGCGGGCCAGCCCTCAACAACCGAAGTCACATAGATGGAGTCCTCAATGGAGGCGATGGTAATGCCGATGCCGGCATACTGGCTACTTGTGAGTTCACCAAGTTCGCGCGACTGCTCTTCGTCCAGAAAAACGGTGTAGGGATCAAGCGTCTCAAGCATGCCATCAATGGCTGAATACATGAGCCGGCTGAGGCTGAGAGTGTCCACATAGTTTTCCGCAACTTCCCGGTAAACATGGCCGAGAAGCTCAATGCCTTTGACATCAGAAAAATAGCGTTCATCATCTCCTGCTGCTGATGCGGAGGAGGGGGAATACAGATGAAGCACAACAGCAAGCACGGCCGTAAACGCCCTGAAGAACCATAAGGACCGGGAATGCTGTTTCATGCGGTCATTGCTTTTTTACGGGGTTGTCAGCCCCCTATCGGAGAGCCTCTTCAAGTGCTGTGGCCGCATCGGTTCTGGCGTCGCGGTACTTGATGATAATCGGGGTATAAATAGACAGACCGTGAACAGTAGCAAAATCTCCCTTCAGTCCACGGGAACCTGCAACAACAACAGCCCCTTCGGGAATGACAAGAGGAGAGTTCTCCGTTCTCCGATGTATGGTGTTGTTGACAAGATCATACACCGGGGTTGAGCCGTTGAGAATCACACCGGTCCCGATAACGGAGCGCTCACCCACAATGGTGCCTTCGTAAATGCCGCAATTGCCGCCAACCATCACGCCATCCTCAATAATGACAGGCATGGCCCCTATGGGCTCAAGCACTCCGCCGACCTGTACGGCCGCAGAGAGGTGGACATTCCGGCCGACCTGGGCGCAACTACCCACAAGAGCATGGGAGTCAATCATGGTGCCCTCGTCAACATAGGCGCCCACATTCACATAGGCAGGGGGCATCATCACCACCGAAGGGGCAAGGTAGGAGCCGTCGCGGACAGAGGAACCACCGGGCACAATCCTCACCCCGCAGTCGTCTGCAAACTGCCGAAGCGGATAGGTATCCTTGTCAATAAAGGTGAATGCAGAGCCTTCCACGCCCGACTCCACCCGGCCGGCCTGCAGACGACCCAGTTTCATGCCGAGCAGAATGCCCTGTTTGACCCAGCTGTTGACCTGCCAGGCGCCATTCTGCTTTTCAGCAGCGCGGACATGCCCACTGTTGAGCAGCTCCTTGAACTGCATAAAAGCTTCACGGGCTCCCGTAACCTGCTGTACATCGGCGGCTGCATATTTTGCATAGCCGAGAAGCTCCTCTTTCAGTGCGTCGTACACTCCCATAAAATCAATTTTTTTCGTGCTTAGAGATCGCCGTATTCTGCGGTAATATCTTTGCTGTTTTTTCTTGAATAGAACCTGAAATCGTCGCTCCTGAGGCTCTCATCCCCCTTCACCCTCACAAAGAGCAGGTGCTGGAGAAACCACTTCATCTCTGTTTTCATGTCGGTGTTCTGCAGCGGCTCAATAACGGTTGGGCTCACATAGAGGTCGAGCTGCTGGAACTTCAGGCTCTGCTGCAGAGCATATTTTCGCAGCCAACGCTCAATCTGGTTGATGGTGGTAAACCGGGCCTGCACAACTCCCGAACCACCACACGCCGGACACTGGTCGCCCATCCGCTGCATAAGGCTCGGCCGTATCCTCTCACGGGTAATCTGCATGACGCCGAAGTCCGATAGGGGTAGAATGTTGGATTTTGCGCGGTCGTTGCGCAGCTCACCCTTCATGGTTTCGTATACCTTTTTGGAGTTGCGGCTGTCCATCATATCAATGAAGTCAACCACAATGATGCCCCCGATATCGCGAAGCCTGAGCTGGCGCACAACCTCACGGGCCGCCTCGAGATTGGTTTTCAGGGAGTTCTCCTCCTGCTCACGCTTGGCTGCATAGCGGCCGCTGTTGACATCAACCACCACCATGGCCTCGGTGTGCTCAATAATAATGTAGCCGCCCGACTTGAGCCATACCTTCCGAGAGAAAATGGATTCAACATCCTTTGCAATACCGTACCCCTCAAAGAGCGGCAGCTTGCCCTGATAGAGCGACACATTCTTCACCATTTCCGGTGCCACCCATTCAATGTAGTTGAGGGTCTCTTTGTGGATGGAGGCAGAGTTTGCAACAATTTCTGTAACATCTGAATTCAGCGAGTCGCGCAGAACGCTGGAGATGATTGTGTCCTCCTTGAAAATGAGCTGCGGCGGAACGGCATCCTTGAGCTTTCCCTCAATCTGCGCCCACTTGCCAAGAAGCTTTTCAAGATCCTGGCGGAGGAGAGACTCTTCCTGCATTTCGGCAACCGTGCGGATAATTGCGCCAAACCCTTCGGGAAGCATGGAACGAACAAGTTTTTTCAGGCGCGCACGCTCCTTACGGGAAACAACCCTGCGCGAAACCGCTACCTGTCCGCCACCGAAGGGAAGCAGTACCATAAAACGGCCGGCAATGGTAATATCGGAGGTGAGCCGTGAACCCTTGGTGCTGATGGGCTCTTTGATGACCTGTACAAGAATGGAGTCGTTGGCCTTGAGCTTGCCAGCAATCATCTGGGTATAGGACTGCCGCTTTTCGGCCTGTTCAGACCTGTCCTTCCCTGCCGCTGAGGGTCCGCGCCCTCCACTCCGGGCAACGGTCTTGGCGCCTGAAGTTTCTGCCTGGACGGCAACGCTTCCGTTGGCCTCACCCTCGTCGTCGCTCTCTCCATTCTCATCGTCATCGTCCTCTATCAGAGCCCTGTAGTCTTCAGTGGTTGTGCCTACATCGGAAAAATGGAGGAAGCCGTCGGATTTCTGCCCTATATCAACAAACGCTGCCTTCAGGCCCTCAATAACCTTATGGACCCGACCAAGATAAATATCACCAATGCTTCTGCGGCTTTCCGGCCGTTCAATAATCAGCTCTACAAGACGGCCCTCTTCAACAAGCGCAACCTGTATTTCGTCGCCGGTCTTGTTCATCAACAGCTGTTTTTTCACACTCTTCTTCATATTGTATATCAGACCTTTCCCTTTATTGGTAATGGACAGGAACTTCTTCAGCAACCGGCTCAGAAACCCCAAGAATCATGAGGGGGCGGTGCATCGGAAGCAAAAACAGTACTTGCAACCTAACAATGAAGATAAGAAATTAAAGGGGTCCCGTAAAACTTTGTTGCAAGCCGCTGAAGTTCGGGAAGAGGGGAACAGAAAAAGGGGAACACGCATGCAAACCGACTATGAATACAGCTTGTGGGAATCAAGGGAACGCATCTCGGGCGTTGACGAGGCAGGCAGAGGGCCCCTTGCCGGACCTGTGGTTGCGGCTGCAGTGGTGTTTCCCCGCTGGTTCCGTCCCGAAAGCGGCATCCTCACCCGGATGAATGACTCGAAAAAGCTTTCCCCCGCTCTCCGCCGTGAACTGGCGCCCGCCATACAGGAGGCTGCCCTTGCTTGGTCGGTTGCGGAGGTTGACGCCCCAACAATCGACAGCATGAACATTCTCTCTGCCACCATGCTGGCCATGAACCGCGCTGTGGCCAATCTTGGCCTCACTCCCGACATCATCCTTGTTGACGGGAACAGATTTACCCCCGACTCTCCGGCCGAGTACAGAACCATTGTAGGGGGCGACGCAAAAGTATACTCAATAGCTGCCGCCTCGGTACTTGCCAAAACGGCGCGCGACCAGATAATGAGCACCTATGACCTTGAGTACCCGGCGTACGGGTTCAGCCAGCATGCGGGATACCCTACCACCATGCACATCAATGCCATCCGTGAACACGGCCGATGCGCCATCCATCGCTTCAGCTTCAGGGTCAGACGACTCAACGAAGTATGAGCAGCAACCAGGCGTGGCTCCTTGGAAGGGAAGGAGAGCGGATCGCCGCGGAGTTTCTTGAGCGGAAAGGCTACCGGATTGTGGAACGCAACTTCCGATTCCACCGCAACGAGATTGACATTATTGCCCTGGACGGCAAAACAGTCTGCTTTGTTGAGGTAAAAACCAGACTTTCAACCGTGAAAGGAGAGCCCGCAGAGGCGGTAACGCTGGCAAAGCAGCGAGAGATTCTGAAAGCGGCTGAAGCATGGCTCGCATACCGTTCTGAGGGGGAGCCGGACTGCCGGTTCGATGTAGTGGGAATCATTGCTGAGGCCCTCTCTCCGGAGAGGTTTTGGGCTGTGAGAATCGACCTTATCACCGATGCATTTCAAGACCTGCGAGGGGGGTGAAAATACCACATACTTGCCTTATTTTTGTTATCTTTGCCATAGAAATCCATAACCTCCAGTCACTGTAACTGTCCATTATGCAGGAAGCCGACATTAAGACCCCCGCCCCCACCAATTACGGAGCAACCAATATCCAGGTCCTTGACGGAATTGCGCATGTGCGCATGCGTCCGGCCATGTACATCGGCGACATTCACAGCCGCGGCCTCCACCATCTTATTTATGAAATCGTTGACAACTCCATAGATGAAACTCTTGGAGGCTTCAATGAGTATATATTCGTTGCACTCAACCCCGACGGCTCAGTTACGGTCATAGACCACGGCCGCGGCATTCCGGTGGACATACACCCTGAAAAGAAAAAGTCGGCACTTGAGCTGGTTATGACGCTTATCGGCGCAGGCGGAAAGTTCGACAAGGGGGCATACAAGGTTTCCGGCGGACTGCACGGAGTCGGAGCCTCGGTGGTCAACGCCCTGTCGGAATGGTGCGAAGTTGAGGTATACCGTGATGGGAAAGCCTGGTTTCAGCGCTACCACAGGGGTGTTCCGCAGGGTGATGTGAAAGAGATAGGGCCCACCTCCGAGCGGGGCACGAAAACGACCTTCATGCCCGATTCCGAGATATTCAAGGTGACTGAATTCCGGAAGGACATCATCATTGACCGTATGCGCGAGCTCGCGTTTCTGAACAGCAACCTTAAAATCGTTGTTCAGGACATTGAAGGAGAGCAGGAAACATTTCATTTTGAGGGAGGTATAAAAGAGTTTGTCCTCTTTACTGACGCCAACCGTATCAACCTCATCAAGGAGCCCATTTACATTTATGGCGAAAAAGACTCTACCATCGTTGAAATTGCGCTACAGTACAACGACTCCTACCAAGAGAATATTTTCAGCTATGTCAACAACATCAATACCCACGAGGGCGGAACGCATGTCACCGGATTCCGCAAGGCCCTGACCCGTACCCTCAACTCATACGCGCAAAAAAATGACCTCCTAAAAAACCTGAAGCTCGCCCTTACCGGCGACGACTTCAAGGAGGGGTTGACAGCCATTATTTCCGTCAAAGTGGCCGAACCGCAGTTTGAGGGGCAGACCAAAACAAAACTTGGCAACTCAGAAACGCAGAGCATTGTGGAAAGCGTTCTCAACGAGCAGCTCTCCGATTTCGCCGAAACCAACCCGAATGTGATCAAAATGATCATAGAAAAGGTGAAGGGGGCTGCCATGTCAAGGGAGGCCGCGAGAAAGGCGAAGGAGTTGACCAGGAGAAAATCGGTGCTGGAAAGTTCCGGGCTGCCGGGAAAACTCGCTGACTGTTCAATCAACGACCCAGAGCACTGTGAAATCTACATTGTGGAGGGCGACTCTGCAGGCGGCAGCGCCAAGCAGGGGCGCGACAGAAGCTTCCAGGCAATTCTGCCACTGAAAGGAAAGATTCTCAATGTGGAAAAAGCCCGGCTGCACAAAATGCTTGAAAACGAGGAGATCAAAACCATCATCCTCGCACTCGGAACCAACTTCGGAGAGGAGGAGTTTTCACAGGAGAAGCTCCGCTACGGCAAAATCATCATTATGACTGATGCTGATGTTGACGGAGCCCATATCCGCACCCTGCTGCTCACCTTCTTCTTCCGCCACATGCGTTCACTCATTGAAGCGGGCAAGGTATATATTGCCCAGCCGCCGCTCTATCTGGTCAAAACAGGAAAAGAGCAGCAGTACGCATGGGATGATGAAGAACGAAACAGCATCACGGAGACGATGAAGAAAGGGAAAGCAAATGTGCACATCCAGCGCTACAAGGGTCTTGGAGAGATGAACCCCGAGCAGCTCTGGAGCACCACAATGGACCCCGAGCACCGCTCTCTGCTTCAGGTAAGCGTGGAAAACGCAATGGAGGCCGATCAGGTATTCTCAACCCTCATGGGCGACAAAGTGGAACCGCGCAGGGAGTTCATTGAGAAAAACGCCCGGTATGTACGCCGTTTAGATGTCTGAACGGCGCACATAAACCTCGCGGCGCAACTCACTGACCCACTCGCTGAAAAGGCGCTGTTTTTTATCATCAAGCGCCAGCTGCTCAAGCTGGGCATAGTCCTTTTCGGGATTAAGCGTATGCGGGAGTCTGCGATGGTTCAACCTAAAAATACCATAAAAAGGCTCACCCTGGGGCGGGATTATTTTCTCTGGCCTGCTTATGTCACCGTCCCCTTTAAGCCCGCCGATAATCTTCTGCAGTTGCGGACGGAGCGACCGAGGGTCAAGATAAGGACGCGAAGACCCCGAAGCAAGAACTGCTCCGCCAAGGCTTGCGGAAACAGGATCATCGGAATATTTCCCCGCCATGGCGGCAAAACTTCCCTTGCCCGACAGCACACCGGAACGGATGGCGTCAAGAAGTGCCACGGCTTCGGCTTCATCCCCGTCTGAACGGTCAAAAGCCACCAAAATATGACGGACATGAATTGAGCGTCCCTCCCTGCCGAGCCTCTGAATGAGATGAAATCCATAGCGAGTCTCCACAATCCCCGACACCTTGCCGTCTTTCAGGCCATAAGCAGCATCCTCAAACGGCTTCACCAACTCTCCCCGCTGCACGAAACCCAGATCTCCCCCCAACTGAGCAGAACCAGGATCAGAGGAGTACTTCCGAGCAAGCTCGGGGAAACTCATAAATCCTTTCGTGTACTTCTTTTCAATATCCTCTATCTTTTTTCGGGCATCAGCTTTCACGGCTCTCGTCACACCGGGAAACTTCAGAATCTGTGAAACGGAGACCTCTTCCGGGATTGTTGGCATTGCACCCCTGTTATTACGGTAGAACGACATCGCCTCATCATACCCAATCGTCACGCCGACAAATTTTTTGCGCCGGAGCTTGTCGGACATCTGCTGGCTGCGAAGTTCATCGGCAAGATCGCGGCGTATACCCTCAAGGCTTTTGCCGAACTGCCCTTCCATCGCATCTTTTGAAGCGAAGCGCCTGCTCAACTGGCGAAGACGGTCGTCAGCCAAAGCGGAAACTTCGTTTTCGTTGATGGCAACACTGTCAAGCCGGGCTTTTGTCAGAATGATTTTCTGGTTGATGAGCCCGTCAAGAATTGATCCTCGAAGACCCTGATCGTTTTTCAAGTCAGGATACTGGAGACGGGTCATTTTTTCGCGGCTATCAAGTTCCGAGCTAAAAATAACCTCACTCCCCACAACAGCTACAATCCTGTCGACAACGGCCGCCATGGCTGTAGTGAGGGGATAAAACAGGCAAAGAAGGAAAGGCAGAAGCAATATGAGGAATCTGTTTTTCATTGGATAGTTCATTCAAGTGTGAAAGGGGCGGCTTTGCCGAGCATTGCCCTGTTACTTCTGGCTTCCCCGGAGTTTCACCGGTGCTTTCGAACGCTTGATCCACTCGAATGCAAGTGGGGCGGCAACGAATATTGAAGAGTATGTGCCAACAAGAATACCGGCGAAGACGGCGAAAGCAAAGGCTCTGATAGCCGGACCTGCGAAGATGAAGAGCACCAGAACAGTCAGAAGAGTGGTGCTGGATGTAATGATGGTCCGACTGAGCGTCATGTTCATGCTCTCGTTGAAAATCTGTTCGTATTCGGATGGCTTCCTGTTTCTGATTCTTTCACGAATACGGTCGTATACAACGACGGTATCGGTAATCGAGTAGCCGGCTATGGTCAGAAATGCAGCAATGATGCTCTGGTCCATCTCAAGGGGCATAACATCGAACACGCCACCCAACAGACTGAAAAGCCCGAGAACAATCAGCACATCGTGAAAGATTGCTACAACCCCCGCTGCGGCAAATTTCAGCTCGAAGCGGATACCGACATAGATAAGAATGGCAAGAAGGGCACCGACCATTGCCTTAAGGGCCGACCATTTGAGGTCGGAGGCTATGCTGGGGCCAACCGCGTCGATGCGCACAATCTCAAAGGGATTGCCCTTGAGGCGAGAGGTAACAGCACCGGTAATCAGCGATTTCAGCTCATTGGTATCACCGCTGAAGACTGTGCTCAAAAGAAACGAGCGGTCCATACCGTACTGCTTGATGGTTCCCGACACCCCTGCGTCGCGGATCGCCGAACGAAGTTCGCCTACGGGAACATCATGTTCGAAACGAAGCACAACCTCGGAGCCCCCCCTGAAATCGATTCCGTAATTGAGCCCTCGGACGGCAAGCGAACCTATGCCCGTAAGTAAGAGAACAAGGGAAATGGCGTACGCAATTTTACGGGCCCCCAGAAAGTTAAAGCTGGTATTACTGAAAATCCTCATGGGTCGAAGCTTGTGATTATACGGTTAACCGAAACTTTTTGCTGACATCATATTTTTTGCAATAAGCAACCTGAATATCTCGCGAGTCACAACAATGGCGGTAAACAGGCTTGCGGCCGTTCCGATCATCAGCGTGACGGCAAACCCCTGAATTGGGCCGATACCGTAGGTATAGAGAAGGAAGGATGCTGCAAGGGTGGTGACATGGGAGTCAAGAATGGAAGAAAACGCACGGTCATACCCCTCACTGACGGCCGAGGTTATGCTGCGTCCCTCTGCCAGTTCCTCGCGGATACGCTCGTAAATAAGCACATTGGCATCAACAGCCATGCCCATTGTCAGCACAATACCGGCAATGCCGGGAAGGGAGAGCGAGGCACTGAATCCGGCCAGAACCGAAAGAACAATAAGCACATTGAGCACCAGAGCAACATCGGCCGCAAGACCTCCCTGACGGTAGTAGAAAATCATGAAGACAACCACGGCAGAAAATCCCCATATAAGGGACTGCAGTCCGGCGCGGATGTAGTCGGCTCCAAGAGAGGGGCCGACCGTACGCTCTTCGACAATGCGCACTGGAGCAGGAAGAGCACCAGCCTTCAGCACAATCTCAAGATCCTTCGCCTCTTCAAGACTCTGAATACCATTGATGACCGAATTGCCGTTGGGTATTTTCGACTGTACGACAGGCGCGCTGTATACCGCCCCGTCAAGAACAATAGCTATCCTTTTACCAATATTGCTCCCCGTGATGCGGGCCCATTTCGAGGTGCCTTCGGAATTCATTGACATCAGAACCTCCGGCTGCACTCCCTGAGAACCGAATGTGGCCTTTGCTTCAGTAATAACGCCACCAGTCAGTTCTGCTGTTTTGCGTACAAGGTATATCGTGTAAAGCCTGCTCCCGTCCTCAGCATCATCAGGCCGGGCGGCAAGCAGAAGCTCGCTGTCGGGGGGGAGCTGGGCGACGGCCTCAGGCTGACTGAACAGAGCGGCAACCAGTTCACGGTTTTCAGCGCGGACCACCGCGTTGTCGCTCCCATATACTTGCACAAAACGGAAAAGCCCATCGTTGGAGGAATTGCCGGCCGAAGCTGACACTGCAGTGTTGATGGCGTCAAGAGTTCTTGAAAGAGCCCCATTTTCTCTCAGAAGCCTGAACTCCAGCTTTGCGGTTCCTTTCAGAAGGTTTCGCATCCTGTTTTCGTCGGAAATACCAGGAAGCTCAATAATGATTTTACGGTTGCCCTGCGTGGTAATCATCGGTTCGGCAACACCGTACTGGTCAATCCGGTTCCGGATAATTTCACGGGCGCGGACAAGTGCGTCTGAAGCCTCTTTTCTCAGCTTACCCACTATCTCAGCGTCACTGTTGCGGATGTCATAAAAATACCTGCTCAGCCGGATGTTCTCCTTTCTGAAGGTCGTTGAAACAAGATCCACCACATCGGCGTCGGTTATCGCAGCTTTACGGCCGACCTCCTCCATAATGGCATCGAACTTTGAGTCGCGGTTCCACGCTTTCTGCATGAAGAGGTCAATCTGATCAACCTCCATAACCAGATGCATCCCCCCTTTCAAATCAAGGCCGAGTTTGAGCCCTTTCTGTCGGGCGTCTTCGATTTCATCACGATGGCTCAGCACAAAATTCAGACTGTCCTCGGGAGAATGGAACGCTTCAAGCTGCTTTCCAAGCGAATACTCCTTCCATGTCGGCACAAGTGACCAGAGGGCAAGGAGCGTGACTCCGGCAATAATAAGAAGGTTGTATCGTTTGTTTTTCATTGATGACATAATCATTTACACTCAAAAAAACCGGTTCCGCCAATATATGAAACAGTGCAGTGATTATCTAACACAGCCGAACCGTTCCACAGACGCATGACGCAATGGAAAAACCCGGCACAGCGACCGGGCTTTTTCTCCATCCCAATTGCCCGGCGACGCACTATCCCCAGATATCTTGGGCAATATTGTTGTACCAGCCGCGGGCAAAGGTGGCCTCCTGGCTCAGTTGATCGTCGTCAGCGTCCATGGGAGTCAAACCGCCAGCCCCTTTTATGGAAACAATCCCCTCCGCAGTCAGTTTGTAGACTGCAGCAACCGACACTCCGTACCCTGGGCCAATGAGGCTGTAGCAGGTATTGACGAGCGAAGGCGCTGCTGGAACCTCGCCATTGAAAAGCCTCACAATTGCTGCAGCAGTCACCTTCCCCTGACTGCTGGCAGCAAAGCCTGACTTCGGCATTGCCCCCGCCATGCAGGCGTCGCCGATAACATGGACTCCTGGGTGAATGAGCGACTCGAATGAAACCGGATTGACCGGACACCATCCCGAGGAATTGACCAACCCGGCATCAAAAGCCAGCTTTCCAGCTTTCTGCGGAGGAATGACATTGACAACATCGCCTTTTTCATCGCCGAACTCCGTCGTCACCGTCATAGCAGCAGGATCGACCTTCAGCACACGCCCCCCTGTTGATGCTCCGCGCCACTCAATCATTCCTGGATAGAGTTTTTCCCAGCCTTTGGTGAAAATCCCCTGTTTGGAGAACTTATCTTTGGCATCAAGAATGAGAATTTTTGACTTTGGCTTTTTCTCTTTCAGGTAATGCGCAATAAGGCTTGCCCGCTCATAAGGTCCGGGAGGACATCGGAAAGGATTGTCTGGCGGGCAGATGATGACCTTTCCGCCATCCTTCATTGCATGCAGCTGCTTCTGCAGAAGAACCGTCTGTGGACCGGCTTCATAGGCATGCGGCATTTGTGCTTCGGCCGCTTTCCTGCTGTACCCATTAATGGCCTCAAAGCTGAAATCAATGCCGGGAGAAACAATGAGCCGATCATAACCGAAAACCTTCCCGCTTTTCAGCTTTACAACGCTTTTGAGGGCGTCGATCGACACAACGGTATCGGCCACCACATCGATCTTGTAGCGATTTTTAAGCACAGCATATCTCTGCGCTATATCCTCCATGGTTTTCAGGCCGCCAAGCACCCAGTTGCTGAATGGGCAGGTATAGAAGACCGCCTTCGGCTCAATGAGTGTAACGGAAATCGAAGAGTCCAGTTTTTTCAGGTACTTGGCTGCCGTGGCACCACCAAACCCTCCACCAACTACAACCACGCGCTTTCTGTCTGCAGCACGACCCATTCCGGGAAGTGCACTAAGCCCCAGCGCAGAACCAGCAGCACCAGCGAAGAGGAGTTTACTGAAATCACGACGCGAAATTTTCTGATTCATAATCGTCCTCCCGGTTAGTTGTTGGTCTGCCATACCGTTCCGTAATACTGCGCAATCAGCCGGATCTCTTCATCGGTGTACCCTTTTGCGTGACGCATCATAACGGTTGAATACCGCTTACCCGACTTGAAATCCATCAACGCAGTTTCAAGATATTCCGGCGACTTTCCATAAAAGGAAGGAATGATGCTGACGCTTTTTCCATCCGTTCCGTGACATGATGCGCAGGAAAACGCCAGAACCTGACCCCGTGGGTCCACGCCCGCTGCTTCAGCCGCCTCTGCCTGCCCACCGGCAAGAACCGACAAGGAAACAACTGTTACTGCCGCAATAAGCAATTTCATTTTTTCGGCCATAAGGTGTTCCTCCCTGATTGAAATGTTAAAAATAACAGGACATGACACTAAACAATTGTTAGCTATCCAGAGCACAGAACCCAAAACATTTCCCTCCATCTCCACATGCTGATATCCATCAACGAAGGGATTGCTTTGAACTATATACTTACATGTATATATAATAAAAACAAGCCTTAGCTCCAAATACGCAACAACGCGCACATTGTACACCACCCGACCACTCAAATCCCTTCAGGCAACGCATAGGGAAGAGTGGGCGGAATCCTCTCAATATTCGTATCTTTCCACATAAATGAACCGCTGGACTCGCACCTGCTGGTGACGATGGACTGATGTTTCATAGAAAACAATCCCGTATCTATTTTATGTATGATATTGTTGTTGCCGGTGCAGGGCATGCCGGATGCGAAGCGGCACTTGCCGCAGCTCGTTCAGGCAGCGCATGCCTGCTTGTATCTTCCGACCTGACGGCAGTTGCCCGCATGTCTTGCAATCCCGCCATTGGTGGTGTGGCGAAAGGCCAGATAACCAGGGAAATAGACGCCCTCGGGGGGGAAATGGCAAAAGCCATTGATGCTACAGGAATCCAGTTCAGAATGCTGAATCTCAGCAAAGGGCCAGCGATGCACTCGCCACGGGCCCAAGCAGACAGAACGGCCTATACAGACTACATGAAACGGGCTCTTGAGTCCGAAACAAATCTCGACCTTCTTCAGGACACCGTTACAGGGGTTGAGGTCAGAAACGGAAAGTTTTTCGGGGTACGCCTTCAATCCGGCCAGATAATGCGGGCGGGAGCTGCTATTCTGACCTGCGGAACCTTCCTGAACGGTCTGATTCACATCGGGATGAACCACTACCCCGGAGGCAGGACCATTGCAGAACCTCCGGTAACCGGCTTGACAGAGAGCCTGGTTGCCGCAGGATTCACAACTGCACGACTGAAAACAGGCACTCCGCCCAGAGTGGATCGGAGGAGCATTGACTACAGCATTGTAAAAGAACAGCAGGGAGACAGCAATCCTCCCCCGTTTTCGTTCAGCACCGGGAGCCTCGCCGAAAAGCAGCAGATAAGCTGTTTTCTGACCAAAACCACCTCTCAAACGCATGAAATACTAAAAAAAGGGTTTGATCGCTCGCCGCTCTTCACAGGAAAGGTTCAGGGGGTAGGGCCAAGATACTGCCCTTCGATTGAGGATAAGATTCACCGCTTTACAGAGAGAGATGGCCATCACATCTTCCTCGAGCCAGAGGGATTTTATACAAACGAAATGTATGTCAACGGGTTTTCAACATCGTTGCCTGAAGATATACAGATAGCAGGTATGCAATCGATACCCGGAATGGAAGAAGTTAAGATGATTCGCCCCGGCTACGCAATTGAATATGACTACTTTCACCCCAGCCAGATTCGCGGATCCCTTGAAACCAAAGGCGTCGAAAACCTCTATTTTGCCGGCCAGATAAACGGCACATCCGGGTATGAAGAAGCTGCCGCACAAGGGCTTATGGCTGGGATTAACGCATCACGCAAACTTAAAGGGCTCGCACCTCTCCTGCTACGCCGGTCGGACGCATACATTGGAGTTCTCATTGACGACCTTGTAACAAAGGAGACAAATGAGCCATACAGAATGTTCACTTCCTCAGCCGAGCACCGGCTCATTCTCCGCCACGACAATGCAGACTTACGCCTTCGCCATATCGGCCGTACTGCAGGGCTCATTGATGAGGAAACATTTATGAACACTGCTCTCAAAGCCGTAGCGGTTACGCAGTTGACCGCTCTTGCAAGAACTTGGACCATATCTGCAGCGCAAATGAGTAGGTTTCAACCAGCAACAGGCGAGGCCCCCTCAGCGGTCCCCGGGATGAAAGTTGCGCAGGCCATTAAAAGGCCCGAAATAACCATGAAGCTTCTTATTGACGCACTGCCCGTTCTCGCAGAACAAGTTGCAGCCATTACAACCGACCCTCTTGTTCATGAACAGGCAGAGATTAACCTTATGTATGAAGGGTATATCAAAAGAGAGCTTCTCCAGAGCGAAAAAGCCGCGAGACTCGATGAGCTAAAAATCCCCTCCTCTTACAATTACCACTCCATTACCGCTCTTTCCAGCGAAGGAAGAGAGAAGCTCCTGTTTTTTCGTCCCGACACCCTCGGCCAGGCGTCCCGAATACTGGGCGTATCGCCCTCCGACATATCGGTCCTCATGGTACATCTGGGAAGATGACCAACGGATATGTCCGTTCAAGAATTGTTTCACGTGAAACATTATCGAAAACAAACCGCTCGCAACAAAAAAAGCGACAGAACCATACTCTATGGAATCACTGGTAAAAGATATTCAGGGAAACACTCTTCTCTACGGAAAAGACAATGAAGAAGGGATTGTTGGGGCATATCAACTGTCGGACTGGTCTATAAGAGTATTCAACAGAGGGAAGAATGGGGAAATGACATCTCATGACGAACCTTTCTATCCGTACTTCTTTCTCTCTGAAAGTTCACTTCTTGATGGGTTTGCAGTTCAAAATGGCGGGAAATACTGGCCCGTCAGCCTCGCAGGGAATAACTTCTATAGGAGCCTGGCTATATTCTCCGGCTGGAGAAACTACCGGAGCGCTCTAGACTACATTGCAAGAAACAGCCAAGTAAGGGAATGGGATACAATGGGATCAACAGGGGAGAACAGCTTTGTTGCAAACACCTACAGCAAAGGGGACGCCGTTACTCAGTATATGATGCAGAGTGGGAAAACATTTTTCAAGGGGATGATATTTGACGACCTCTATCGCATGCAGCTAGACATTGAAACCCTTTATGACCCAAAACGCAAACCACGGGCAGGCATTGGCATCGGGGAGGACGAAATCATTATTGTCTCTCTGTCCGACAGTAGAGGGTGGGAGAAGGTAATCAATTCGAAAGGGCAAGGGGAAAAGTGTCTGCTTGAGCAGTTGGTTGGCATCATCACAGAGCGCGACCCAGATGTAATTGAAGGGCACAACATTTTCAGCTTTGATCTACCCTATATTCAGGCGCGATGCTCACAGCACAATGTCCCCTTCGCCATAGGGAGAGACGGGCTTATCCCAAGAAGCTACCCAGCCAGCATCCGTTTTGCGGAAAGAAGTATTGACTACCCATTTTTTGACATCCCAGGAAGAAATGTTATTGATACCCTCTTTCTGGTCCAAAGCTATGACATATCAAAACGCTCAATACAGAGCTACGGACTGAAATCAGTAGCGCGGCATTTCGGCTTTGCCGCCAAGGATAGGACCTATATAGAATACAGCGAGATTTCTGGCCTCTGGAAATCGGACCCCGACAGACTCCTTCGGTATGCACTTGACGATGTCAGGGAAACGCGCGAACTCTCTTCGTTACTGTCAGGAAGCAGTTTCTATCTCGCGCAAATGCTCCCCTTCACCTATGCAATGACCGCAAGAACAGGGCAGGCGGCAAAGATTGAAGCGCTCTTGACACGAGAGTATTTACGCAACAAGCACTCTATTCCAAAACCATCCTTCGGAAAACAGCAGTATGGCGGGTATACGGCCGTTTTTCTTAAAGGCGTTCTTGGGCCTATTGTCTACGCAGATGTTGAATCACTCTACCCCTCCATTATGCTTTCCAACAACATCTGCCCCAGAACGGATGAATTGAAGGCGTTCCCTGGCGTTCTAAGCGACCTGAAAGTGCTCCGCCTTAAAACCAAGGGGATGGCTACGGCAGAGAAATCGGCCGGAAATGAACCCCTTTCTGCAAATTATGACGCAATGCAGGGGTCGTTCAAAATCCTTATTAACGCCATGTACGGATATCTCGGCTTCGCCGGGGGAATATTCAACGATTACGATGAAGCTGACCGGGTAACATCAACAGGACAGTCAATAGCACGAAAGATGATTCGGGAATTTGAGGCCGAAGGGTGCCAGATTGTGGAGGTCGACACCGATGGCATTCTCTTAATACCACCCGATGGGGTGACAGACGAAGAGGAAGAGCGAGCATTGGTGAAAAAAGTTTCTTCTCTGATGCCAGAAGGGATACGAATCGGATTTGATGGCAGGTTCCGGAAAATGATATCCTATATGAAGAAGAATTACGCGCTTCTGGACTACTCAATGAACATGAAACTGAAAGGGTCGTCGCTGACAAGCAGAAGTGGAGAAAAATTCGGACGCGACCTGGTTGAGCAGGGCTTTGAAAAGCTTCTTGCTGGAGATATTGACGGCCTTCACAATCTCTATACCTCCTACCGGAACAGAATTCTCAACCACGAACTCGACATAACAGACTTTTCCCGGAGAGAGGGCATGAAAAGTTCCCTTGAACAGTACATGGAAGATGTGAAAGCCGGAAAACGACAGAAAGCGGTGACCTATGAAATAGCCATCAGAAATGGCAAAAGCGTAACAAAGGGAGATAGGATCACCTACTACATATCAGGGAGTGGTAACGCAACCGCATCGTACGACAGGGGAAAGGAGGCTCAGGAATGGCGTGCAGACGCGCCTGATGAAAACACCGCATTCTACCTGAAGCGGCTTGATGAACATTGCCAGAAGTTTCTCCCTTTTTTCAAGCCGCAGGACTTCAGCATGATATTTTCAGACGACACACTGTTCCCTTTCACAGCGGAAGGAATAACGCTTCAACACGAACGGGTGAGTCAGAATGAAGAATCGGAAGGAAACATGAACACAGAGGAACAATAAAGCGACAGCGGCTGTATTTTTTTATTATTATAAATAAGAGGCGTTACTCACCCTTAAAACACACAAGCCTGACAGCAATGACAGATAAAAAGATTTTACCCGTAACCGACAGTGTTACATGGATAGGGGTTCTTGACCCCGGCCTTATCACATTCGACATTGTGATGGAAACCAAATATGGCACCACCTACAACTCGTATTTCATCAATGCCGAGAAAAAGGCTATTGTTGAAACAACAAAAGAGCAGTTCTGGCCTGAGTATCTCGCTAAAATAAAACAGGTTACAGACCCGGCAGAGATAGAGTACATTATTGTTGACCATACAGAGCCCGACCATTCAGGCAATATCAGCAATCTACTGGCCATTGCTCCGAACGCTACCGTAGTAGGGAGCGGGAACGCGCTGAAGTTCCTTCGCGACCAAACCGGACACGATTTTCGCTCGCTTGCAGTCAAAACAGGCGACTCGCTGGATTTGGGCAACAAGACGCTTCATTTCATCAATGCTCCCAACCTCCACTGGCCCGACACCATTTATACCTGGCTGGAAGAGGACAGAGTGCTCTTTACCTGCGATTCATTCGGCTCACATTTCTGCAATGAAAAAATGTATGACGATGAAGTGGGTGACTTTGACGATGCTTTCACCTATTATTTTGACGCCATCCTCCGCCCCTTCAGCAAATACATGATTCAGGCAGTTGAGAAAATCCGTCCCCTTGATATTTCCGTCATATGCCCGGGACACGGCCCAATTCTCAGGACTGACTGGAAAAAATATGTGGACCTTTCTCTTCGTTACTCCCAGAGCGCCATTGCCCTTCCCAATGAGAAGAATATCCTGATAGCCTATGTGTCGGCCTATGAGAACACGGCTATCCTGGCCGAAAGAATAGCCGAAGGGCTTCGCCGATCGTGCGACTTCACCATTGACATCTGCGATATTGAACACATGCACTTCTCAAAGATGGAGGAAAAGATCGCCCATGCATCGGGAATCATACTCGGCTCCCCAACCATCAACCAGAACATTCTTCCGCAGATCTATCAGATATTTTCAGCCATTAACCCCATACGCGACAAAGGCAAGCTGGGAGCTGCATTCGGCTCATACGGCTGGAGCGGTGAGGCAACAAAAATGATAGAAACAAACTTCACCATGCTGAAACTGAAGGTGTTTGACCAGAATATGAAGGTCAAATTCAAACCGCATGAGCCGGAGTTTGAAGCCTGCCATGAGTTCGGCAAAGCCTATGCTGAACGAATGATAGAGATGTATCAGCTGAGCTGCAATCTTTAGGGAGAGAACCCCGCTGCAGCAACAATCCTTCGATTTGAAAGGTAACTGAAGGGGGCTGGGAAACCAGCCCCCTTCAGCGTTTTAACGGAATATAATATTGCGAACAAGCGGTTTTTCGGGCGGGCACTCAAGTGCGCGATTGAGCTTTTCAAGGATGGATGGCTTCCGGTAGTTCAATTCCATTCTCCAAGTGGAGCTCCGTACGCGAACAACGATAGTCCCCTCTGTAAACCGCTCTACAGTGGTCACCGAAGCCACAGCTTCGCCTACAACGGTGCTCCATATTCCGAGGGCGTTGAACTGCGCAAAAGCCTCACGAAGACCGAGACTCAGGTACATATCGCCAGCGATGGAGGAAAATTTTTTTGGGCTTCTCGTTCGTGACACGGTTATGTTTCTGAATTCTGAGTTGACGAGGTGGTCTGGAGATAGTGGAGGGCACAAGAGCCGCCGCCGACAGGACTTTCTTTCAATTCAGCTGAGGAAATCAGCGCCTGACCGCATCCCTCAAGCATATCGAGAACGGCTACGGTCCGTTTCCCGTCAAGCTCACTAAAAATGTCGTCCAGAAGGCATATTGGGCTTTCCCCGATTTTCTCATTGAAATAACGGAACAGGGCGAGTTTCAGGCTGATGAGAAATGTTCTTTGCTGCCCTTGGGAAGTAAAGCGTTTGCTCTCCCGTCCATCTAAAAGAAAGAGCAGTTCATCGCGATGCGGTCCCGACAGGGTCTGTCCCCGCAACCTCTCCTGCCGTTCATTACCCTGAAACCTCTCAAGAAAACGCTCTCGAAGCTCGCTTTCAGGAACATCCTCCTGCAGCTTCCCTATGGTTGAGCGATACTCGATTGCAGGGGTTTCCCCGCCTGAAAGCTCCCGGTGAAGGGACTCAACGAAAGGGAAGAAATCAGCAAGAAAACGGATTCTTGCGGCTGTTACCGATGCTGCAGCGAAAGCGAGATTTTCACTCCAGATCGCAAGCATTGAGGTATCTCCTCGGGAGTTTTGCGACAGTTGCAAAAGCAGTGCATTTCTCTGCTGGAGTATCCGTCTGTAGACCAGCAGATTATCCAGATACCGTCTGTCTGACTGACAGACTGCATTGTCGAGAAAGCGGCGGCGTTCACCCGGAGGGCCGCTGATAATAACAATTTCAGAAGGAGCAAATGAAATGCAGGGTATCTGGCCTATATGAAGAGAAAAAGGCTTTACCTCATTACCATCTACCTGCAGTTTCTTTCCATTCTCTTTTGAATAAGAGACCCGCACAGTTGTCTCTTTTCGGGAAGAGGATTCAAATAGTGCGGTAAGAAGAAAATAATCGGCTGAAAAAGAGAGGCATTCGCCGTCAGAAGCGGTTATAAAACCCTTTGTCAAAGCACAATAATGCGCAGCTTCAAGTATTGATGTTTTGCCGGATCCATTGTGGCCATAAATCAGATTGATTCCCTCTTCAGGCTCAAAAAAGAACGAACGGTGGTTCCGAAAATTCTCCAACTGTATGCTGCGCAGCCTCAATAATAACCCTCTCGTTAAAGCAGCACATCCTTCTCCTGAAAACCTTCCAGATGTGCCTGCGTGGTTTCAGTTCTCAATTATTGATACGGACCGGCATAACAAGGATGATGAGCCTGTCGCTCTTCTCTTCAGTATTGGGACAGAAAATAACAGCAGTCGTCGGGCTTTTCAATTCAATACTGACCTCGTTTTCATCAAGGTGAGCAAGTGCTGCTTCGAGAAAACGGGAATTGAATCCAATGGAAATATCCTCACCCGTGTAACTGCATGCAAGCTCCTCAACAGCCGATTCCCCCTCATTGGTGTTTTCAGCCATAATTTTAAGCACTTGACCCTCAATCTGAACCTTCACATCACCTATGCTTGAAAATCTCCCCACCCTTTTGATGGAATCATAAATAACAGCACGATTGATGACCAGATGCTTGTCATGCTCAACAGGAATGACAGCCTCGTAATTAGGATAGGGTTCAATGATCAGCGCAGCATCAAGCACTATGCTACCACAATTGAATCGTACAAACTTCCTCTCACTCTCAATACTCATTCGTACCGTTTCAGTCTGAGCAAGTTTCTGCAGAATGGAAAGCACTCTGGAAGGAACAACAACTTTGAGTTTTTCTGGCATGGAGATAGATGAATCTTTCCTGCATCGCACCAACCTGTGACCATCAGTTGCTATGGCCGTGAGAAGCTCACCCTCAAGCTCAAACAAAACTCCCATCATAGCTGGACGCATTCCGTCAACACTGCATGCGAAGGTTGTTTTCTGGATAATGTCGAGCATATCGCTTGTTGGCATCTCAAGAGAGATGTCATAGTTTTTTTCCTGCTTTTCGGGTTTCGCCTCAAAAAGGCAGGGCATTCTGTAGCGGCCTTTGTCGGTTGTGATATCAACTCTTCCATGCTCAGTGGCTTCCTGTCGTTCAATTGAGAATGTAACTGAGGTGTCGTACATGCTCCTTAGAAACTCCTGAAGTGCTCGAGCCCTAATGCCAATATTACCGCTGTCGGATGTTTCCACTTCACTGCGTGCGGTAATGGAAACTTCACCGTCTGAAGCAAAAAAAGTGAGTGTGCCGGATTCAATTGAGAGATGGATGTTCTCAAAACGCTGATCAATTGATTTTGCAGGTATAGCCTGGGCAACTTTACCGACTGCATCCTGCAGCTGCTTGATAGAGGAGGTCAATTTCATCTGGTCCAACATTTACAGTTTTATGATTTGATAAATAAGGATTATTGTTGCTGTAGAGAGTGTTGATATGTTGACAACATCGTTTTAATCTTTAGTAAAGTTCTTTTTTACTTTATGATACCAGATATTCTTTTAGTTTTTTAGTGTTGATAATCTGTTGGTAGAGTGAGTTGTTTGCTGTTGGAGGATTGTTGATAGTTTTCCTCCTCTTCTTATGATGTTGACAATCTCCTCTTTATCAAGATACCACCAACACCCCACCAACACTTTATCAACAGAGCCGCTTACATTGAAATGAGCTCTATTCTCCTTCTGATTTCATTGATTCTTCCCTGATCTTCCCCCTGTGCTTCAACGCGTTTTGTAATGGTGTTGACAGCATGAATAACGGTAGAGTGGTCTCTTCCTCCAAAATGGAGCCCTATGGTCTTCAGGGATGATTCTGTAAGCTGCTTTGCAAGATACATGGCAATCTGCCGACCGGTAGCTATTTCCTTCTTCTTTGATTTGCCCTTTAGGTCGTTGGAGGTGATGGCATAAAATTCACAGATGACCTTTTCGATTGTATCAAGGTTCAGCTGTTTTGCGCTGTGGCGGATAATGTCTTTCAGTGTTATTTTTGTAAAAGAAAGGTCAATATCCTGATTGTCCAGCGACTGTGCGGCCAGCAGTTTGACGATGCATCCTTCCAACTCCCTGACATTGTCGGTAATATTGTTTGCTATAAACTCAATCACATTTTCATCAAGATCAACGCCGCTCTGAAGCAGTTTACTGAGAATGATAGCTTTTCGGGTTTCATAGTCGGGAGGCTGAATATCGGCCGAGAGTCCCCAATTGAAGCGGGAAATGAGTCGGTCTTCAATGCCCTTTATGTTTTTTATGGGGCGGTCGGCGGAAAGAATGATCTGTTTGTTGGACTGATGTAGGGTATTGAAAATATGGAATATCTCCTCCTGCGTCTTCTCCTTTCCGGAAAAGAACTGTATGTCATCGATGATAAGCACATCAATAGTGCGGTAGAAAGAGGAAAATTCCTGGATTTTTCCATTCTGGATTGCATTGACAAAATCAATAGCAAATTTTTCACTTGACACATAGAGCACTTTTGCCCCTTCCCGTTCCTGACGGACCGTGTTGCCAATGGCCTGCATCATATGGGTTTTGCCTAGCCCTACGCCGCCATAAATAACCAGCGGGTTGAATGCATTCTGGCCGGGATTCTGGGCAATAGACTTTGCCGCGGCAAAAGCAAGAGAGTTGCAGTCGCCCCGAATAAGTGTATCAAAGGTATATTTTGAGTTCAGTTGTGTTTCAAAGCGCTCAAGATCCCGTTCAAAACTTTCCGATTTTTTTTTCTCATCCTCTCCTGCCGTCACTTTTTTTCCGGGGAGCGCATTTTGGAGAGGAAGCTGTATGGTTATTGCCTGACCCTGTGATTTGTCCACCACTATTGAGTACATGAGCCTAGCCTCGGGTCCGATAATCTTCTTGAGGGCAGTGTTCAGGAATTGGGAGTAGTGCTCTTCAATCCATTCATAAAAGAAAGTGCTTGGAACCTCAATGGTCAACTCTCCGCCTGAAAGCCCCAGAGGCTTGATGGGAGAAAACCATGTCTGGAATGCAAGGGGATTAATGTGTTCCCGTATGGCCTCAAGGCAGGAATTCCAGACATGAGTTTCAGCATGACTGCTTTCCCTGCCGTCTCCCTTCTGTTGCTCCTGAACCTTTATACTGTCTGCGTTAAGCATAGAAAATCGGTAATTAAGCAGGGTCAAAAAAACCCTGCGGGGAAAACTGTCAACATATGAACCGGTTCAAGGTACTCTTTTGAAAGGATATAAAATAATCAGCGGGGATAAAAATCAGGAGGTTTTAGAGGGGGATTGCCTCACAGTAATCAACCTAATAAGTTTTTATTTAAAAACACTTTAGCCGATTTTATGAAAAAGTTGTCAACATTCGCCAGAAACTCTTTATGCGGACAGAGCGGCGGATTCGGAGGGTGAGATTTTTGTTGTCAACATTCTATCAACATTTATAGGGAGGGTGCCGATGAGTTTTAATGCTCGGGAGTTATTTGTTTATCTCCGATGATTATGGTAATTTATATGCCCTTTAATTTTGAATTTTTATTACAATCTGGTGAGGAGTCATTTGAGATGAAAAGAACCTTTCAACCTAGCAACAGAAAGCGGCGCAATAAGCATGGATTTCGGCTGAGAATGTCGACTAAGAATGGCCGCAGGATAATTAACGCCCGCAGAGCCAAAGGGCGTCATTCGCTTTCTGTCAGCAGCGACATGGGTACTGCCGGCAGATAACCTGTCCGGCTGCCGGACCCCTTGCGGGGCCGATGCAACAAACAAACAAACGCTCTTTCCGGTTTTGACAGACAGGCACCCCTACAGGCTTCCACGGCATGAGATTGTGAGGAAAAAGAAGCTGATATCGCTTCTTTTTACGGGCGGAATGAGCTTGAAGTGCAATTTCCTCCGCATGGTCTATCTTTCTCATAATGATGTCCGGGGCGGTTTTTCCTCCCCGCTGTCGGTCATGTTTGCGGTCAGTAAAAAAACGCTTCCCTCTGCAGTCATGCGCAACAGGGCAAAGCGGTTGATGCGCGAGGCATACCGCATTGAAAAGCCTCTGCTGCAGAAGCGTATTGAGGAACTTCAGGGGAAAGAGAAGGCAGGAGAGATTTCCATTGTGTTTCTGTATACTCAGAGGGGGTCGCATATTCCCCCGCTCACGGATTTCAGGTTGGAGATGAATTCAGCGCTACGGCAGATGTTGCTTGGCACTGGCCGGAGGAAGGTGTGAAGCTGGTTGATGTTCGGAAAAGAGCGGAGATGATGCAGGAGACAGACAATGGTTATAAGGAAGGTTTTTGCTGCGGTACCAATAGCGCTCATAAAATTTTACCGGGCATATATTTCGCCTCTGCTCGGCCCGTCATGCAGATTTTACCCCACCTGTTCAGCCTACGCCATTGAGGCATTCGAGAGGCATAATTTTTTCAAGGCAACCTGGTTGAGCATCTGGCGCATTCTCAGATGCAATCCTTTTTCTCGGGGCGGATTTGATCCGGTTCCTCCGGTTGAAGACGGTCAGGACGCCAACAAACAGCAGCAGTAACAATGGATAGAAATTCGGTAACGGGACTTGCTCTTATAGCCCTTATAATGATAGTCTGGCTTCAGTTTATGTCGCCGGAAAAAAAACCGCTTATCCGCGAGAGCGCAAAAAGAGTGGCACCTCTGGAGCAGGTGGCTGTTCCGGAGGCGCCCGCTCCCATTTCCGCTTCCGATGCATACGGGGCATTCGCCTCAGCCGCAAACGGGAAAGCCCGCCAGATGGTTGTGGAAAACGACCTGTTCCGGGCAACCATCTCTTCAAAAGGAGCTACCCTGACCTCGTTGGTCCTGAAGAAGCATCTTGATGGAAACCTCAAGCCTGTTCAGCTTGTTAGTAACCGGGCCGATGGTGCTCTTTCGTTGCTCTTCCTGACCAGAGAGGGGAGAAAAATCGACACCCGCGACCTCTATTTCACGGGGGGCTCCATTGATACGCTCCAAACCCTCACGGGAAAGGAGATCTACAGTGTCAGCTACCGCCTGAATGTTTCCAAAACCAGGAATATCCTGATCACCTACAGCTTTACCGGCAACAGTTATCGGGTCGGGTATGATGTGAAGCTGAACGGATTTTCCAGTGCCCTTGCAGGCAATGAGTATCAGTTGCAGTGGGACGGGGGCCTTGGTTATACTGAGAAGAACCGAGAGGATGAGGCGCACAACGCACTTGCTGGCGCATATCTCGGGGGCAGTCTTGTAAAGCTTGATGCAGCCAAAGACAATCAGTCATACCGCGAAGAGCAGTCGGGCGAGGCGAAATGGGTGGCTGTGCGCAACAAATATTTTGTGGCCGCGCTTATCCCTTCCGATCGTACCGGGGGCTTTTACATTGACGGTAGTAAAAAGGCCGGCAACGAGTTTGAGAATTACTTGGCGGCACTGAAAATGGAGGTGCCGATATCAGCCGCAACTCTCGACAACCGTTTCAGCCTCTATATGGGTCCGCTTGATTACGATACGGTAAGAGCACAGAAGGCCGATCTGGAAAAGATAATGGATTTCGGCTGGGACTGGCTGACACGGCCATTTGCAGAGCTTGTCATTCTTCCCGTTTTCAGCTGGATGAACACCTTCATAAACAACTACGGGCTGATCATCATCATTTTTGCCTTCCTCATCAAGCTGGTGACCTATCCTCTGTCGCTTGCGTCGACCAAGTCGATGAAAAAAATGGCTGCGCTTCAGCCACTGCTCAAAGAGCTGCAGGATAAGTACAAGGACAATCCAGCAAAGCTTCAGAGCGAATTGGGACGGATTTATAAGGAGGCCGGCGTCAATCCTCTGGGAGGATGCCTCCCCGTGGTGCTGCAGATGCCGCTGCTCTTTGCTATGTTCTATGTGTTCCGCTCCTCAATTGAGCTCCGTCAGCACGGATTTCTCTGGGCGCATGATCTTTCCGTTCCGGACTCCATTCTGAATCTGGGTTTCACCATCCCGATGTATGGCGACCACATTGCTTTGATGCCCATACTGATGGCGGGAACGGTGTTCGTGCAGCAGAAGATCACCCCTACGGCACAGACCAATGATCAGATGAAGATCATGCTCTACATGTTCCCGGCCATGATGCTGCTGTTTTTCAACAACATGCCTTCGGGTCTCGGTCTCTATTATCTGATGTTCAATGTGTTCAGCGTGGCCCAGCAGCTCTACATCAACTCGACCACGACGGAAGCCGACATGCCGAATGTGTCTATTGCTGCACCAACGCGGCAGAAGAAGAAAAAATCCGGCGGTGGAAAGTAGAGAGGGGTAGCGAGGATGCTTATTGAGCAGGTGGACGCGAGGTTCTTTGCTTTCCTGAACCAGCAACTGGTCCATCCGGCTGCTGATGACCTGTTTGTGTTCCTGACTAAGGCGAACCTTTCGCGGCATATTTTTGTGCTTGCCGCTCTTTTCATGCTTGTTCGTGGAGGTCGGCGCGGCATGATTGCGGTTTTTCTGGCCCTTCTGGCGGTTGGTCTTGCCGATTTCATCGCTTCGGGTATGTTTAAACCCCTTCTTGGGCGCATCCGCCCCTGTTTTGCCCTTGAGCATGTCCGTCTGCTCATTGACCAGTCACGCTCCTTTTCCTTTGCCTCTTCCCATGCAGCAAATACCGCCGCCGTGGCATCAATGGTCTGGATTTTCTTTCACCGCGGCTCACTTTCGGAACGGCTGTTTACGGTCACAATGATATGCTACGCTTTGCTGGTAGGGTATTCAAGAATTTATGTGGGAGTCCACTATCCTGGCGATGTTGCTGGCGGAATGGCAATAGGTATTTTCAGCGCCTTTATTGTGTACATGCTCTTTTCCTGGATTTTTAAAAATGCGGCCTGGCTTCGACTGCCGGCTGAAAAAGGGAGGTCGGATGGCTGAGGCCGTTTACAGAAAAGGCGATATTGTTGAACTCCTTATAACCGACATGGCGGATAAAGACGAGTGTTTCGGGAAACTTGAGTGCGGAATGGGAGTGATGGTTGGGGGCATGCTCGCCGTTGGTGATCGTGTTTCAGCCCGCATTACCCGTGTGCGCCAGCGCTATCTGAAGGCGATTGCGCTTGAGGTTCTTGAGCCCTCTCTGGACAGGACTGAGACGGTTTGCGGGGACTTCGGGATGTGCGGGGGGTGCAAGCTGATGCATATCCGTTATGACGCACAGCTGCGTTACAAGGAAAAAAAAGTTCACGACGCCCTTCTGCACATCGGTGGATTTACGGACCCTCCAATGCTTCCGGCCCTTGGGGCCCCTTCCCCGGTTCATTACCGAAACAAGATTGAGTTCTCCTGTTCGGGCAAGCGCTACCTTCGTCCTGAGGAGCTTTCAATGGATGAATTACTGAAGCCAAAAAATTTTGCTCTTGGTTTTCATGCCCCAGGCAATTTTGAAAAGGTTATTGATACCGCCCGCTGTCATCTGGCAACCGAGGAGATGAACACCGTGCTTCGGCTGAGTCGTAGTTTTGCGCTTGAAAATGGCATGGAGCCATACATGGCCCGTGAGCACACGGGATTTCTGAGGAACCTTGTTGTCCGTTCCAGTGTTAACACCGGCGAGGTGATGGTCAATATTGTCACCTCCTGGTATGACGGGGAGCTGATGGAGCGATACAGCGCACATATTCAGGCCGGCATGCAGGGGGTTTCCATGACTATTGTGAACAATGTTACCAGTCGTCGCAATACGGTGGCCACCGGTGAGCAGGAGTATACGCTCGCGGGTTCGGGTACCATTTCCGAAAAGCTCGGCCCGCTGGAATTCAGGATATCGGCAAACTCTTTTTTCCAGACCAACACGCTGCAGGCTGAGGCGCTTTACGGGCGGATTCTTGAGGCCGCGGAGCTCAAAGCGGGCGACACTGTGTACGACCTCTATTGCGGAACAGGAACCATCACCCTTTGGCTTGCCCGCCATGCTGGGCGCGCAATCGGGCTGGAGGTGATTGAAAGCGCCATTCAGGATGCCCGTTCCAATGCGGAAAGCAACGCGATCAGTAACGCACATTTTTTTCAGGCTGACCTGAAGGATCTTGCGGCAATGATGGAACAGTTTGAAGCGCACGGCCGGCCGGATGTGATTGTTACGGATCCCCCAAGGGCGGGGATGCACCCGAAGGCGCTTGCAACCATGCTGAAGCTGGGGGCGCGCCGTATAGTGTATGTAAGCTGTAATCCTGCAAGCCTTGCCCGGGACGGAAAGGAGATTGCGGCGGCGGGTTACCGGCTGATTTCAGTTGAGCCGGTTGACATGTTTCCCCATACCGCTCATATCGAGAGTGTGGCCTGTTTCGATTATTCGCCCTCTTCCCTCTCCAGTTTAGAGTAGCCGGTTGGTTCGGCCGCGTCGGCTTTTTCCTGTTCCCATAGGGTGAAACTGTCGATGTCGCCGCTGATTGAGGCCAGAACGGCCGTAATGAGGGCAAGGTCGTCGGCAAAGCCGAGGAAGGGGATGAAGTCGGCTATGGCGTCCAGCGGGGTTACAAAGTAGAGCAGCGCGGTGACGCTCATCACAATGGTTTGCCACGGTACCGCACGATACTCTTTGGACGCATAGCACTTTATCATGCGCACAAGTGGCTGGATTTTTCGGGTGAGTTCGGGAACCCTTGAGGTGCTGGTCAAAACAGTTGAACGGCTGATGGCTGAGGCAATAAGCTTCTGCAGCTTGCCCGGGTTTTTTAGGATCTGCTCTGCCCGCCCTTTTTCGGCCTCGATCTGCTCCTTCATTTTTTTCCCGCCTTGAGCAGCGTCTCCCTCTCGTTCTTTGAGAGTGAACTGTAGCCGCTTCGTGAAATTTTATCAAGTATGCGATCTATCTCCTGCTCCCTTAACCCGTTGTCCTCTTTTCCTATGGAGTGTATGGTTGCCACGCGTTTCTTTGGGCGGTCGAGCATTTTCTTCATCTGCTCCAGAGGGTTGAAGTCGCGGCGTTTGAGGGTGATGTAGATGAAGCCTATCAGCATGCCGCCGAGGTGGGCGAAGTGGGCAATGTTGCTGCCGCTGCCCATGGTTCTGCTTCCAAGTCCCGACATGAACTCAATGAGTGCGAATCCGGCTATGAAGTATTTTGCCTTGATGGGAAAGAGAAAGTAGAGGAAAATATAGCGGCCGGGAAACATCATGCCGAATGCGAGCAGTACGCCGTATATAGCTCCTGAAGCTCCAACTGTGGGGGAGAGGGTTCCCATAGTGGCCACGAGGTTGATGAGGGCCGCGCCTACTCCGCAGATGAAATAGTACCAGGTGAATTCTTTTGTCCCCCAGTAGTTTTCAATTTCAGCGCCGAACATCCAGAGGGCGAACATGTTGAAAAAGAGGTGGGTGGTGCCTCCGTGCATGAACATGTAGGTGAATGGCTGCCATATCCGGAAGTTTTCAGAGGCGGCCGGCCAGAGCGAGCCCTGAATGAAAATGAAGTTTCCGAGCGGCGTGAAGTACTGCAGCAGGAATACGGCTATGTTTGCGATGATGATTGCTTTGATTGCCGGGGGCATGAGCTGGAAGCCCCCGGGCCGGTAAGGCTGGCTGTACTGGTTCATAATACTTGGTTTGGAAAGGACGGCGTCCTCAGTCGTTCAGGGCGGCAATGCCGGGCAGTTCTTTCCCTTCCAGGAATTCAAGGCTGGCTCCTCCGCCGGTTGAGATATGGGTCATTTTGGTAGCAAGACCGGCTTTTGCAACTGCGGCTGCAGAGTCGCCCCCTCCAATGATGGTGGTCGCCCCTTTTGCTGTGGCTAAAGCCATTGCTTCGGCAATCGCCATTGTGCCTGCGGCAAAACTGTCAATTTCAAACACTCCCATGGGACCATTCCAGAGAATGGTTCGAGCTGAAAGGATTTCAGCACGGTAGGCCGCTGCGGTTATGGGGCCGATATCAAGACCCATCTCGCCTGCTGCAATCTCTTTGACCGATGTGGCGCGGAAGGGGGCGTCGGGGGAAAGTTCGGGAGCTGCTATCACATCTTCGGGCAGCATAAGCTTGATATTGCGCGCTTTAGCCTGTTCCAGAAGGCTGAGGGCGAGTTCCAGCTTGTTGTCTTCAACAAGCGAGCTGCCGGTTTCAAGCCCCATTGCTTTGAAGAAGGTGAAGACCATGGCTCCGCCTATGAGCACGGTGTCTACTTTTTTGAAGAGGTTTTCAAGAACATCGATTTTGCCTGAAATTTTGGATCCGCCGAGAATGGCGATAAAGGGCCGTTCAGGTTTTTCAAGAGCTTTTCCGAGGTACATCAGCTCTTTTTCTATCAGGTATCCGGCAACAGCCGTTTGTACGAAGTGGGTGATTCCTTCAGTTGAGGCATGGGCCCGGTGTGCCGTACCGAATGCGTCGTTGACATAGATTTCGCCAAGCGAGGCGAGCTCTTTTGCGAATTCAGGGTCGTTGGCTTCCTCCTCGGGGTGGAACCGTAGGTTTTCAAGCAGCATCACCTCTCCGTCCTGCAACGCAAGTGCGGCCTGCATAACCTCTGTGCCTATGCAGTCTTCCGCCATTGCCACCGGGGTGTCAATCAGTTCTGAAAGCTTTGCGGCCACGGGAGCAAGTGAAAAGAGAGGATTGACCTTCCCTTTCGGCCGGCCAAGGTGAGACATAAGTATAAGACGCCCGCCGTTGTCGAGAATTTTGCGGATGGAGGGCAACGCTTCCACTATCCTCTTGTCGTCGGTAATCTCCCTCTCGTCATTGAGGGGGACATTGAAATCTACGCGCATCAGTATCCGTTTGCCTTGGATGGTTATGTCCGACAAGGTCTTTTTCTGCATTGCTCACTTGGGTTGGTTGAAAAAACAAAACGCTCCGCTCTTCAGTTAAAAGTATAGGCAATATAATCAAGGGAACCGCAAAAAACCTGCTGTCCGTTCCTCCGGGGTTTCAGTTGACCCTTTACTGGCGGTTCCTGTTGGTCCGGTACTGGATTGTGTTACGGTTGTGGCCGCTGAGGGTCGAGGCAAAATAATGGCCCCCGGTTCCTGTGGCCACAAAGTAGAGGTAGCTGGTTGTGGCTGGATTGAGAACGGCGAGGATAGCTTTCGCTCCGGGGCTGCATATCGGGCCGGGCGGCAGACCGCGGTGCAGGTAGGTGTTGTAGGAAGAGTCGACTCTAAGATCTTTGTAATAGAGCTTCCGGCGCGGCCCGGGGAGGGCGTACTGTACGGTGGGGTCGGCCTGGAGCGGCATGTTCTTCTTGAGCCGGTTAAGGTAGACGCTTGCCACCAGGGGCTTTTCGCTATCAAGCGGGGTTTCAGCCTCAACAATTGAGGCTAGGGTGAGAAGTTCGTTTTCGTTCAGCCCTTTCCGTGCAGCCATACTTTTCAGGCTGTCGGTGAAGAAGCTGTCGAATTGGCGGGAGAGGAAGTCCTGGACCTCCCTCGGTGTGCTGGCCCATGGGAAGTTATAGGTTCCCGGAAAGAGCCGGCCTTCCAGCTTTCGCTGTGTGGCTTCCACGGTGAAGCTGGTTGAGTCTATGTCGAGGTGGCGGGAGATGACGCTGGCCGTGGTGGAGATGTCGAGCCCTTCGGGAATGGTGACGCGGACCTCGTCCTGGTCGTGACGGTGCAGGTACTGGAGCAGTCCGATATTGGAAAGGCCGGGCGGAATCAGGTAGCGGCCCGGCTTGATGTTGTGAAGCGAGGGAACGAACTGGCCTATCGCCATTAGTGGCCAGCGGCTTGTTACAGCGCCGTTTTTTTGCAGGTCCTTGACAATGTTGGTGAAGGGGGTTCCGCGGTGTATCAGGAGGCGGGTGGGTTTCGGAGAAGTGTTGAGTCGGGGAAAAAACATGATGACAGCAACCGCAGCGGCCAGAATGAGTATGGCGGCCCGGAGGGCATGGCGGCGCGGGTTTGGGGGTGAAGGCATAACAGAAAAGGGATGAACGGGGTTAGCTGTTCCTGCCGGAGTCGTTCAGCCTTTTCCATTTATGCTGGAACAGCCGTGTTTCTTCAATGATGCAGCGGTATATGTTTTCCAGGGTCCGGGTCTGCAGTTCAGACGATGCGCGGCCGAGAACATTGCCGAGCACCTCTTTTTCGCGTTCGGGCTGCAGCACCTGTTCTCCGATTTCGGCTTTCAGAGCGCTGATGTTTTCTGCGCAGTGCAGGCGCTCGCAGAGCAGAGCTGAAAGCTTGAGGTCGATGGCATCAATTTTTTTTCGCCAGTCATCCAGACGGATCCGGCATGCTTCCTGATTGGCGGGGTCGAGGGTCGTCATTTCTTTATTGGTTGTTGAAGGGTGAATATCTGCACAGGGAGGGTTCAGTCGCCCTGTTTCTGGGCGAAGAGGAGTTTCCACCTCTCCACGTCCTCTCCGGAAAGCTCATCACTGGAAAATTTTTTCCGGTTGCCCGCCGACTCCCCATCGTCCCCATGCTTTCTGGATGGGGACATCAAAATGGAGGCAAACACTTCGGATTTCATGCACTCTGCCCCGAAAGCCGAAGCGTATCGGCGGATTTCTTCGTCCGAACTCACAATAGTAACCATTTTTACTGTCGGGTTCAACGATTTAACATAATCAACAATCCAGCGGTCCGCACTTTTCCGGCGGGAGGTGAACACGGTGTGAAGCGGAGAGTACGAGCAGCGGTCTCCGTGCTGTCCATCGCCATCGTAGACGAGGGTGATGGGACGAGCGTGCGCCCGCTGGTAGTGAAGGAGGCGCATTTCGAGCTTCCTCCGAAACGGCTCAAACTGGCTCGAAGGAGCGGGATGGTAGAGTGCGTGGAGAAGGTTGTAGCCGTCAACCACAATTTCCCTGTTGCGATGATTCATGGGGCCCGGGGTCAGGGTGAAAGCTGGATCGGTCAAGCTGCAGGGTGCTCTGGGGACGGGGTTGCTAAGTTTACGAATGCACACCTTATATAAAATAAGGGAATATTTTTTTTGTACATGTACTTTTAATACATTTGTATGGTGGTGAAAAATGGTAAAAAATGGGTCAGGATGGCCGGTTTCATAGGAAAAGAACGACATAGTGTCGATGACAAGGGGCGGCTGATGATTCCGGCGAGGTTTCGCCGGAAATTTGCAGACGCCGTCGATCCGAAAGGCGGAGCCATGGAACATGGCCGGTTCGGAGCGCTCTATGTGATGAAAACTTCTGATGGTTCGCTTGAGCTCTACGAGCCCTCGGTGTGGGAGGGAATGGGAAAGAGTATCTCTGCCCTGTCTGACTTCAACCCCGAAGAGCGGCTTCTTAAAACACTGATGTATGAGTGCCTTGAAATGGTCGAACTCGACCGTCAGGGCCGCGTCCCTCTTTCGCGCGAGTTTCTCGACCATGCCGGAATTTCGGGTGAGGTGGTAATTCTTGGCGCCGATACAAAAATGATTGTTTGGGAGCCGGAGAGGCTTCGCGGTATTGTTGAGAGAAGCAGCGGGCGGTTCACCACACTTGCGGGACGGTATTTCTGATGGGCGGCCCGGAGAGCAGTTACCACGAGCCGGTTCTTGCCGGGGAGTCGGTTGCCCTGCTGGTTCATGGGCCCGGCCTCTATCTGGATGGAACGCTGGGAGGTGGCGGCCATTCACTGGCCATTCTCCGTGAGCTTGAGCGCTCAGGTTGGTTGGAGAGTTCGCTCCTTGTGGGGATTGACCAGGACGATGATGCGCTGCAGGAGGCCGGGGTGCGGCTTGCCGGGTATCGGGGGCATGCGGTTGCCGTCAAGGGAAATTTCCGCGACATTGCCGTACTGACGGCGCGCGAGGTGGCATTGAGGGGGATGGAGCCGAAAGCGGCCGGCATTCTGCTGGATCTCGGGGTCTCCTCCCATCAGCTGGATGTTCCTGTTCGCGGGTTCAGTTACATGCAGCCGGGCCCTCTTGACATGCGCATGGACAGCGGGGCGCCAGGGACGGCAGCCGACATTCTCAACAGTGTTCCGGAGGCTGAACTGGCTGCAATTTTTTTCAGGTATGGCGAGGAGCCTCTAAGCCGGATGATTGCCCGTGCGGTGTGTGTCCGAAGGGTTGAGAAGGGCCCTTTCCTCACAACAGACGAGCTTGCTGATGCGGTGCGCAGCGTTGTGTTTGGACGGGAGCGGGTGATGAAGGCTCTTTCCCGCGTGTTTCAGGCGCTGAGGATTGCGGTGAACCATGAGTTGGAGGTTCTTGAAAGAGCGCTCGAGGACGCGGTGGCGTTGCTCGGGCCCAAAGGGCGCATGGCGGTCATCAGTTATCACTCACTTGAAGACAGGATGGTAAAGAGGTTTTTTTCTTCTCTGACGACGGCCGACTGGGGGCCGAAAGGTGTGGGGTTGCGGGAGCCTGTGATGCCGGCAGAGGCAATAGCGGTTACCCGAAAACCAGTCTGTGCGGGTGCCCAGGAGGTTGCCCGGAATCCTCGGGCCAGAAGTGCAAAACTCAGGGTTATTGAAAAAAAGGAGGGGGCCGATGAATAGCAGTTTCAGTGTGAGCTCCATGTTCACAAGAACCAGTCACTTTTTTCGTGGTTCCGGGCCGGGTGCTCCGGCTGTAGAGGTTCCCTTCCTGAGAGGGACTCATGTTGGGCAAGGGCCTTCGCTTCAGGCGCCTTTTTCCGAAGAGGCTGAGGATGAAAGAGCTTCTCCCCGGAATGGGGCGAGGTTTGATTTCAGCAGTCTCCTCCAGCTACGCTCGTTTGTCGTTCTGCTGCTTGTCACCGTACTCGCGCTGTTTCAGATCAACAATATTCTTGCTATACAGAACCTTTCGGCGCGCAATGACCGTCTTCGCAGCACTATCCGCCTCACAGAGAGTGTACTTGCCTCGCAGGAACTTAAGGTGCGGGAACTACAGAGCATACACAGCCTTACGGAGGTTGCGGGAGGGCTTGGCCTTGCCCCTTCATCGGAGCCTCCTGTTGAACTTGAACCCTGACTTCGGGCCAGACTACTACTGAAAGAGACCCTCATGCATGACGAACCGAACACCACCGGCACCAATGAGCGCCTGTTTGCCCGCAGGATAGGGGGCGTTGTGCTTGGATTCGCCGTTTTTATGGTAGCTCTGGTCGGAATGCTCTTTAATATTCAGATTATTGAAGGCAAAGGGTACCAGAATAAGGCGGCGAAGCAGTATGAACGGGTCGTTTCGAGCAGGGCCAGTAGGGGCGACATTCTTGACCGCCATGGACGGATGCTTGCTGAAAGCATTGAGTCCGTATCGTTTTATGCCGACCCGAGGGTTGTTCGCCGGACCCCGCTCTTCGACGAAAAGGGCCGTCCTTCAATCAATCCCCGCACGAGGAAGCAGAGAACTTTCGACAACTCTTCCCACATTGCCTCGCTCTGTGCCCGTCATCTTGGTGGCAGTCGCCAGTCGTACCTGAATGAGCTGAGGCGGAAGCGCGGGATGGCGGTTCTGGGGCGGAAGATTCCTATTGCCAAGGCAATGGCGCTGATGGATGAGAAGATCCCGGGATTCTGGTTCGACCGCGAACATCAGCGGTATTACCTGAATGTGGCGGCACAGCTCATAGGGGTCACCAACAGCCGGAACCATGGCCAAAGCGGGCTGGAGCTGCAGCTTGAGGGTGATCTCCGCGGCCGTGACGGCACAACGGTCTATCAGAGGACGGCTACGGGCGAGAAGTATCCCGCCCCCGATGCGCGCCAGCATGCAGCCCTCAAGGGGAATACGGTGGAGCTGACCATTGATGGCGATATCCAGAGTGTTGTTGAGGACGAACTGGCCAAAATCGTGACGAAGTATAATGCGGTTGCTGCAACGGGCATTGTAATGGAGGTGAAAACTGGCGAGATTCTTGCCATGGCCAACAGCCCTACATTCAACTTGAACAACCGTTCAACATGGACGGCGGAAAAAGCGCGCAACCGCTCGGTTGCGGACAGCTTCGAGCCGGGCTCAACCTTCAAGATAGTTATGGCTGCTGCCGCTACCGACGAATTGGGCAGGAAGGCTGAAGACAGGGTGTTTGCCCATAACGGAGTCATGCCGGTGTACAATCGATACATCAGGGACCATGAGCCTTACGGGGATATTTCCTTTCAGGAGGCGATTATGTATTCAAGTAATATTGTGGCGGCTGAAACCGCAATGGCGGTGGGAGGTGAGAAATTTTATGAATATGTCCGTCGCTTCGGCTTCGGCTCGAAAACAGGTGTTGGGCTGATAGGAGAGCTTCCCGGCATGGTGAAGCCCCTGAAAGACTGGAGCGGAACAACCCTTCCCTGGATGGGATATGGGTATGAGGTGATGACGACGCCACTTCAGATTCTGCAGGCTTATGCTGCAGTTGCCAACGGGGGTGAAATGATGCGCCCGATGATTGTCAGAAGGGTGAGGGAACCGGACGGCCGGGTTGTGCGTGAGAACAGTCCGGAAGTGGTCCGTCGGGTTATTTCGGGGAGGAGTGCGGACTATCTCAGCCGTGAGTATTTCCGGGCGGTGGTTGATAGCGGAACGGCTGTTTCTGCGGCAATAAAGGGGATAAGTGTTGCGGGAAAAACCGGCACGGCCCAGCGGGCGAAGGACGGCAACTACAGGACCAGGGTCTATGTGTCGTCGTTTGTGGGCTATTTCCCCGTAGAGGATCCCCGTTATGCAATTATCGTGCTTGTTGAAGATCCAAAGCCGGCGTATTATGCCTCCACTGTTGCCGCCCCCTCGTTTTCCTCCATTGCTTCAAGGATGATAGCCTGTTCAGGGGAGCTTCAGAAAAACCTTTCCATGCATTCGGCCGAGCAGGAGGCGCTCCGTTCCATAACAACGGTTGCTGTTCCCGAGCTGGCAGGCCTTAGGGTAGATGAAGCAAAGCGGCTTCTGCGGTGGCTTGGGCTGAGGATGGAAATTTCTGGAGAGAGGAAGGGGTTTGTTGCGGCGCAGAATGTTGCACCCGGCAGTCGGGTAGAAAAGAAAAGAACCATAACGGTTACCGTTGCAGAGACGAATATGGAGAGGAGGTAGATGTGAACGATTCGCTTCCCATTCCGCGCCTTCTTGAGGCGCTCACCGGGGCCCAAACCCTTGCTGGCGAATCCTGCGGGGGCGTTGTGTCGATGGTTTCCAGCGATTCGCGGGAGACTCTGCCTGGCGGGCTTTTTGTTGCAATCAGGGGGTTTCTGGTCGATGGGCACAATTTTGTGGCTGACGCCCTCCGTCGGGGAGCTGGGGCTGTTATATGTGAGGATTTCCCAAAAGGGGAAGTACCCTCGGGGGTCTGCTTTATAAGGGTTCTCGACGCACGGCGGGCACTTGCCGAGGCAGCCTTCGCATTCTATGGCGGGGCGCCCGAGCAGCTTGCTGTCATAGGGGTGACTGGTACAAACGGCAAGACGACAACGGCCATGCTGATTGCCGCCATGCTCAACCGGAATGGTATCCGCTGCGGCTATATCGGGACGGGTCGGGCAGTGATTGGAGATGAGGAGATTCCTCTGGAGAGGACCACTCCCGAGGCCCATGGACTGCACCGGCTTTTGAGGAGAATGGTTGACGCGGGGTGCCGCGCCGTTTCTATGGAGGTGTCGTCGCATGCACTCATGCTTCAGCGGGTTCACTCTGTCCGTTTCAGGGTGGCGGTGTTCACCAACCTGACGGCTGAGCATCTTGATTTTCACGGCTCAATGGAAGAGTATGCCGAAGCCAAGCGGCGCCTGTTCCGGCAGCTTCTTCCGGGTGGCAGGGCGGTTTTCAATATGGACGACCCCCGTGCCCCCTTTATGGCTGAAGGAATCCCGTCGGAGTCGTGCAGCGGGTGCTCTCTTTCCGGTTCGCCGGACGGGCCGCATGAGACGCATGGGGAGCTCTGCCGGGATTGGTTCCGGGCGGAGGTGCTCAGCGAGGATGCTGAGTCCTCGCGCCTGCGGCTTTCATTCCCTGATGGAGAGTTTAAGGGGGGGCTTCGGATTCCGGGAAGATTTAATGTGATGAATGCGCTTCTTGCCACGGCGGCCTGCCACGCAATGGGGGTTCCGGGTGGGTCCGCTGCCGCCAGCCTCACTCTCCTTCCGCCGGTGGAGGGACGCATGGAACGGGTAGACGGAGGGCCGGGCCGTGTCAGGGCGATTGTTGATTATGCCCATACTCCCGATGCTCTTCTGCGGGTTCTCGACACGCTTGCCCAGTTGAAGCCGGCGGGCGGGCGTCTCGGGGTTGTTTTTGGGTGCGGAGGCGACCGGGACGCTTCAAAGCGGCCTGAAATGGGACGAATTGCGGAGGAGAGGGCGGACATGGTCATTCTTACTTCCGACAACCCGAGAGGTGAGGATCCGGAAAGGATTCTTGACGATATTGAGCGGGGAATGAGCGGCCGCCGGTACCGTCGCATTACTGATCGGGGGGAGGCTATTGGAGCGGCTGTCGGAGAGCTTGGGGAGAGCGATATTCTTCTTGTGGCCGGTAAAGGAAGAGAATTATATCAGGAGAGTATGGGAAAGCGGGTGTTTTTTTCGGATCGGGAGTTTTTGCTCAAGTCCATGAGGGCGGAAGGCGGCGTGCCCTCAGTCGGTGGGGAGGGAGTATGAAAGGGGTTCTTTCATTGGCGGATTTCAGGCGGTGCGGCGAGCTGGTTGTGAATCCCGGGGCGCCCATGCCTGTGGAAGTGGCGGACCCTGCAGTCAGTATCGATTCCCGTAAAGTGGAAGAGGGGGGGATTTTTGTGGCCCTGACAGGCGAGCGGATGGACGGGCACCGCTTCGTTGAAGATGTCTTTCGGCGGGGAGCCTTGCTTGCTGTCGTCTCGCGCGAGTGGTTCGAGGCTTCCGGCTCTCCCCTTCCCCCTCCCAGGCGGGGAATTCTTGTTGTTCGGGATACCGTTCTGGGGTTGCAACAGCTGGCAACCATCTACAGGGAGTCGTTCGGGATTCCAGTGGTTGGCGTCGGAGGCAGCAACGGGAAAACCACGACCAAGGAGATGCTTGGTGCGGTTCTCTCCACAGCGTTCCGGGTCCATATGAGCTACGCAAACCTCAACAATCATCTCGGCGTTCCCCTGACGCTTCTTTCCATGAGGCAGGATACCGAGATTGCCGTCGTGGAGATGGGAATCAACCATCCTGGAGAGATGGAGCTATTAGCCTCAATTGCACGGCCGACGCATGGCCTGTTGACCAATATTGGCCATGAACATCTTGAGTTTCTTGTGGATCTTGACGGGGTCAAGAGGGCTGAGCGGACGCTCTTCTCATTTCTTGATGAATCCGGCGGAATTATTTTTGTCAATAATGATGACCCGCGCCTTTGCGACGCTGCTGTTGACCCCCGCCGTCACATTCTCTACGGGATGAATGACGGGGGCGGGTGCCAGTTCCGGGCTGGGGCAGTCAGTGTGCTGGCAGACGGCGCGCTGAAGTTTACGCTTCATTTCCCGCGGGGCGATGAGGAGATACGGCTGAACTTTACGGGGCGGCACAATGCGCTGAATGCTTTGGCGGCCGCAACGGTGGGAATGTTTTTTGGCATTGAGCTTCCCGATATACGCCGCGGCCTTGAGGGGCTGCTGCCCCAAGAGGGGTGGAAGCGGCTTGAGGTGGTTTCTGCCGGAGGGATTACCATTCTGAATGATACCTACAATGCCAATCCCGACTCAATGCGACTTGCTATTGACGCTCTTATTGATATTCCCTGCCGAGGACGGCGCCTAGCGGTCATTGGCGACATGCTTGAGCTTGGGAGTGCGGGCCCTAGTGAGCACGCAGCAACCGGGAGATATCTCGCCGGAAGGAATGTGGATGTGATTTTTTCTTTTGGCGATCTTGCCGGGAGCGTCTGCCGCCTGAACCCTGAGCGCTGCCGCGGTCATTTCACCAGCCGCGAAAAACTTTTCGATGCAGTTTCCGCTGAACTTGGGGAGGGTGATGCGGTTCTGTTCAAAGGGTCGCGTGGTATGAAGCTTGAAGAGACGGTTGCGGCAATTCTGGCCGCCAGAACAACAAATAGCTGACTGAAGCACTATGCTCTATTATCTGCTTAAGTATATCAATGAGGTGTTTGATCCTCCCGGGCTTGGCGTCATTGAGTACCTCACATTCCGGGCAAGCGCGGCCGCCATTACGGCGCTTCTCATCACCCTTGTTGCCGGCCCCTGGTTTATTTCCCAAGTCAGGGTGCGCTTCATTGAACCGGTGAAGGAGGAGGCTCCGCCGGAACACCGGAACAAGAATCTGCCGACCATGGGAGGGCTGCTCATCATCATTTCGGTCGAAATTTCGGTGCTCCTGTGGTCGAAGTTCACCGATCCCCATGTCTGGCTTATCATGCTTGCCCTTCTGTGGATGGGTGCCATCGGCTTCATTGACGACTACAGCAAGGTGGTGCTTAAGGTGAAAGGGGGGCTTTCGGCGCGCTGGAAGCTGATCGGCCAGATTTCCCTCGGTCTCGTTGTGGGCATCTACACCTCGGTGGACCCTTTATTTTCGGTGCTTATGAGGGAGACCGCGGTTCCGTTTTTCAAACACCTGACCATTGATTACGGCGTCTTTTATATTCCTGTGGTCATTTTTATAATTACCGCGATCTCCAATGCGGTCAATCTTACGGATGGACTGGACGGGCTGGCTGCTGGAAGTTCCGCTATCGTCATTTTTGGCCTTGGTGGATTCGCCTACTTGGCTGGAAACGCCGTCTATGCTTCTTATCTGAGCATTCCTTTCATTCCTGGTGGCGGCGAAATTGCCGTTGTCTGCATGGCAATTACCATGGCCTGTGTCGGGTTTCTGTGGTTCAATGCCAATCCGGCCGAAATCATTATGGGCGATACCGGTTCGCTTGCCCTTGGTAGCGCCATTGCTGTGACCGCCCTGCTTATCAAGCAGGAGCTTCTTCTGCCGGTGCTCGGGGGTGTTTTTTTTCTTGAGACGATTTCGGTGTCCGTACAGGTACTCTATTTCAAGTATACCCGGATGCGCTTCGGCGAGGGTCGCCGGATTTTTCTGATGGCGCCGCTGCATCATCATTTCCAACTCAAGGGGTGGGCGGAACAGAAAATCGTGATACGGTTCTGGATTATCACCATCCTCCTTTTTCTCACCAGCCTTATGACGCTCAAACTCAGATGAAAGGACAGTGTGTATCGGGGGCAAGGGTATCGGTTATCGGTGCCGGAAGAAGCGGGATGGCCGCGGCCATGCTGCTCGCCCGCAACGGAGCTTCGGCGCTGCTCAGCGAGCTTGGCCCTCTGGCTGGGGAGGAGGTCGAGCGGCTTCGTCGGTGCGGTGTTGCCGTGGAGTCCGGCGGCCATTCAGAGCGGGCTCTCAATGTTGATTTTTCGGTTGTCAGCCCAGGTATTCCGCCTTCTGCTCCGGCGTTGAAAGAGCTTGAGGGAAGAGGTATTCCGCTTTACAGCGAGATTGAGGTTGCCTCCTGGTTCTGCCGTGCGAAGATAGTGGGGATTACCGGTACTGACGGCAAAACAACCACGGCAACGCTTGTGCATGAAATTGCGGAAGCCGAAGGAAGGCTTCGGGGAAGAGGAGCCTGGAGTGTGGGAAACATCGGTGTGCCGTTTTCCGCCATGGTTGAGAACATGAAGGAGGGGGACGCTGCGATTGTGGAGTTGAGCAGTTACCAGCTTGAGCTGTGCGTCTCCTTTCGTCCCGATGTGGCGGTTCTTACCAATATTACGCCCGACCATCTCGGCCGTTACGGCGGGAGCATGCAACGATATGCTGAAGCAAAGTTTCGGATCTGTATGAACCAGAAAGAGGGAGATACCCTTATATACAATGCTGACGATCCTTTCCTTGAGGAGCATTTCGGCGGGGGCGCCTTCCCTTTCAGGAGAGTCCCCTTCTCTCTTCAGGAGCAGCCTTCGGCCGCTGTGCTCGAGGGCGGGGTGTTTCTTCGTGATGGAGAAATAGTGGTTGCGGGTGAAGGCAAAGGGCGCGGGGTCGTAAGGACGGAGGAATTCCTGAAAAACAGTTTCAGGGGGCGCCATAATATATATAATGCCCTTGCGGCGGTTGCCGTGTCCGGTGCTCTCGGTATCGGAGATGGGGTTGTACTGGATGCGCTCCGGGCGTTTGAGGGCGTTCGGCACCGGCAGCAGTTTGTCCGCCATCTGGGCGGCTCCGACTGGATCAACGATTCGAAGGCGACCAATGTCAATGCCATGCGCCAGGCTCTTGAGGCTGTGCCGGGCAAGATTGTGCTGATTGCCGGTGGTCGCGACAAGGGCAATGATTACGGCTCTTTACTTCCACTGGCGGCCGACAAAGTGGAGCTGCTACTGGCTGTTGGGGAGTCGCGCCCGCTGCTTTCTGCCGCTTTCAATGGGGTTGTCAGGGTTCAGGAGGTCGGTTCGCTTGAGGAGGCGGTGGCGCTTGCCCGTTCCTTTGCGGGAGAGGGCCGGACGGTGCTTTTTTCTCCCGGATGCGCAAGTTTCGATATGTTCGGAAATTTTGAAGAGCGCGGAGAGCACTTTATACAATGCGTCAACAGTATGGAGGAGTGATGGATCCCCTCTCCACTTCTCGGGGCGGCGCGATTGCCGGCAAGATGCTGCTCCTCATTGTTGCGATACTGATGTGCATAGGGGTGGTTGTGGTTTACAGCAGCGGAGCGGGATGGGCTCAAACCAAGTTCTCCAACCGTGAGTACTTCCTCTACCGCCATCTGGTTTTTACTGTTGCAGGCATCGGCGTGGTGCTTGGTGTTTCCCGTCTGGATTACCATGTTTTCCGGAAAATCAGCAAGATTCTTCTGATTGCAAGCCTTGGCATTCTCACGCTTCTGCTCTTGCTGAAGTTGGTGGGTGTTATCCATGGTGCCGCCCGGTGGATAGGGGTTGGCCCGGTGAAGTTCCAGGCATCAGATCTTGCTAAATATGCCCTCATATTCCATATTTCCCGACTACTTGAGGAGAAGCAAAGCCACATTCGCGATCTGACCACAAGCTTTGTGCCTATGATGGCGCTTGTTTTGGCAGTTGTTGTTCTTGTTGCTCTGGAGCCGAATTTCAGTACGGCTTCGCTGATTGGCATCATAGGGTTGACAATGATGTTCATTGGCGGGGTGAGTCTTCGCCATATCTGGACGACGCTGCTTTCGGTGGTGCCGTTTGCCATCATCTATGCCATGATTGCTCCATACAGGATGGCCCGGTTGACGGCGTTTTTCACTTCCGATGAGAAAAAGCTGAGCTATCAGGTGGTTCAGGCGCTCATAGGACTGGGAAACGGCGGGCTTCAGGGTCTTGGCATGGGTGAGAGTAAGCAGCGGGAACTCTATCTGCCGCTTTCCTATAATGATTTTGTTTTTGTGGTCATAGGCGAGGAGTATGGATTTATCGGGGCGGTTACGGTGCTGTTACTCTTTGCCGGCCTCTTGGTCTGTGGTATTATTATTGCCAAAAATGCCCCGGATGCTTTTGGGCGATATGTCGCGTCCGGTATTTCGGTAGCCATTGCGCTTTTTGCCTTCATCAATATTGCGGTTGCCTGCCACCTAATTCCAGCCACCGGCGTGGCGCTTCCCTTTATCAGTTACGGAGGGACGGCGCTTCTGGCTAATTCTCTGGGCATCGGGATTCTCGTCAGTATTTCAGGCCACAGAAAACGGATGATGATGCAGGGGTTGGAGAAACGGGAATTATGAAGGTTCTGTTTGCAGGCGGGGGAACGGGAGGCCATCTCTATCCGGCCGTGGCCATGGCCCAGGAGCTGCAGCGGATGGTGCCCGGCGTCGGCATACTCTTTGCCGGTACCTCTCGGGGCATTGAAGCCCGAGAGATTCCCAGGCTTGGATACCGCCTCCACCTCCTTGAGGTGCGTGGCCTTAAACGGGGACGAAGCCTGAAAGATATGGCATCAAATATCGGTGTTGTCGCTGATTTTATTGGCGCTCTTGCCGGAGCGGTAGCGCTTGTGGGTAAGGAGCGCCCCGATGTTGTTGTGGGAACAGGGGGATTCGTCAGTGCGCCGGTGCTTTTTGCCGCCCAGCTGCTCGGCAGAAAGACGCTGATTCAGGAGCAGAACGCTTTCCCTGGCGTTACGACACGGCTTCTTTCAGCTCTGGCCAGCGAGGTGCAGCTTTCCTTTGAGGAGGCGGGACGGTATCTGCCGAAAAAAAAAGGAGTCATGATATCGGGCAATCCCGCCCGTTCGTTTGAGCTGGTGGACGCAGCTGCTGCCCGGGAGCATTTCGGTCTTGACCCCTCCCGCCCGACGCTTCTGGTGTTCGGCGGCAGCCGCGGCGCCCGTTCCATAAACAATGCGGTGCTTCGGAATCGTGAGCTGTTCGGGAGAGCAGCCAATATCCTCTGGCAGACCGGATCACTCGACTTTGAGCGGATAAGTGACGCCTGCACCCCCTCAAGGCATCTACAGGTGGTTCCTTATATTGAGAATATGGGGATAGCATACAGCGCCACAGATCTGGTGCTCTGCAGGGCGGGAGCCTCAAGCATTGCGGAGCTGACCAATCTTGGCAAGCCCTCGGTGCTCGTACCCTATCCCTTCGCAACGGGCGACCATCAACGCCATAATGCGCGCTCTCTTTTGCATTCCGGGGCAGCAGCGGTTATTGAGGATTCCGTTCTCGAGTCCCCAGAGTCGGCCGCCACTATCATGGAGCTTCTTCATGACAGTACAGGCAGAAGCGCTATGGGAAAAGCGGCAAGGGCTCTCGGGGTTCCCGATGCAGCCCACCGTCTGGCCCTACGGATTATCAGTCTTGCAGGAACAAAACAAGGGAGTTGAGCGCAATGGAGCTGGGAAAGACAAAACGGGTGCATATCGTCGGTATCGGTGGCGCAGGAATGAGCGCCATAGCCGAACTGCTGCTGAAGTCGGGGTTTGGGGTTTCGGGCTCCGATCTTTCCGCAGGCGAAGTTACCGAAAAGCTTACGGCGCATGGTGCTACCATTTATCTGGGGCATCAGGCATCCCAGGTTGAGGCGTGTGATGTTGTGGTCTACTCTTCTGCGGTGAAGCCGGAGGATAATGTTGAAATAGCTGCGGCAATGCAGGCGGGGATTCCTGTTGTAAAGCGGGATGAAATGCTTGGCGAACTGATGCGTTACAAGTCCGGCATTTGCGTTGCCGGCACCCATGGCAAAACAACGACTACGGCCATGGTGGCCACCATGCTCATTGAGGCGGGAGAATCGCCGACGGTGATGATAGGGGGGATTTCCGACTACCTGAAAGGAAGTACCGTTGTTGGCTCGGGAAAGTACATGGTTATTGAGGCTGACGAGTTTGATCGTGCATTTCTGAAGCTCACGCCCACTATTGCCGTACTCAACAGCCTTGAGGCCGAACATATGGATACCTATGGCACGCTTGATGAGCTGAAAGAAGCGTTTATTTCCTTTGCCAACAAGGTGCCCTTTTATGGTCGGGTGATCTGCTGCGTTGACTGGCCGGAAATTCGCAGGATCATCGGCTCCCTCAACCGCCTCTACACCACTTTCGGTATTGACGAGCCCGCCGATGTTTCAGCCACAGACATTGTGATGACCGACGGGAGGACAACTTTTACCGTGCATGCTTTCGGCGAGAGCTACCCGGGAGTTACCATTGCCGTGCCGGGGAGGCACAATGTGCAGAATGCCCTTGCGGCTTTTGCGACCGGCCTTGAGCTTGGTCTTGACCCGGCGAAGCTTGTCCATGGGCTTGGTCGATATAGCGGTATGCGCCGGAGGTTCCAGATAAAGTACAGCAACGGACGGGGACTTATGGTTGTGGATGATTATGCGCACCACCCCTCGGAAGTAAAAGCTACGGTCAAGGCGGCCAGAAACGGATGGCCTTCGGCGCGCATTGTCGCCGTTTTTCAGCCGCACCTGTTCTCCCGCACCCGCGAGTTTGCGGCCGAGTATGGCTGGGCGCTCTCGCGTGCCGATATGGTTTATGTGGCGGACATCTATCCTTCGAGGGAAAAAGCGGAGGATTTTCCCGGAATGGATTCTGGAATGGTGGCGGTTGCCGTTACGAAGGCTGGAGGGAAGCATGTTCTTCATGCGCCCGATTCCCGGGAACTGAAGCGGTTGCTTCTTGAAGAGGCTGCCGGTTCGGGGCCGGAGGGTATGATACTGCTTTTTATGGGGGCTGGCGACATTACTGCCATGGCTGCAGATGTTGCTGACTGTTCCGGAAAAGAAAATTCTTGATGTTTTTTGTGATATGTTGGAATAAAACCGAAACGGCTGTTTCTTATGGGTGATTCCGCGGGGTCAGGGCTCTCTGCCGGTGGCGGATGGAAGGCTTTTCTGCTGGTGTTCTTTCCTGTCATGCTGGTACTTGCCTGGCTCTCAATCGGCGCTGCAGAGTGGCAGAAAGATGTACGGATCCGTAGCGTTTCAGTGGACGGGGCGGAGCTTGTGTCATCCGCGGCGGTTGGAAAGGGTCTTCAGGGATTGATCGGAAAAAACATCAGGGAAGTTGATACAGAGGGTGTGGAGAAACGGGTTTCCGGAATTGCCTGGGTGAAGCAGGTCAGGGTGGGATGGGAGCTGAACGGGGTTCTCCGTGTTGTTGTAGTGGAGCGGGTTCCTCTGGCTGAGGTTTTTTTTGAGGGGGGGCGATTCGTGATGGACACCGAAGGAGTGCTTCTGCCTCCGCCCGCAGGGTTCGGGACGCGGGTTCAGGGTCTGGTGAGGGTTTCAGGTTTTCCTTCAACCTCTTTGAGGGAGAAGGGGTTCCTTCGAGTTGATGGGGAGAGCCTTGCTCTTGTCAAGGGTTTTTCAGAGGCGATGTTCGGGGTTCCAGAAGCGGCCATTCTTGTTCGTGAACTCCATCTCGAAAGGGCAAACGGGAGCTGGTTTTCGGTTGCTGGCGACCCGGCCCGGTTTATTGTTGGCAATGACGGGGACTTCAAGGAAAAGTTGAAAAAATTCGGGATATTCTGGCAGTTGGTCATATCCAAAAAAGGGTATGGTTGCTACAGGTCGGTGGATCTGCGGTTTAGAGACAGAGTGTTTGCTATAGATGCAGTTGCTGAGCCGTAAATAGAGCGGGTCAAATGGGAAAATTCATGCATGGAAGAGAATAATGCCTACTAACGATATTGCGATTGGTCTTGACATAGGAACAACCAAGGTATGTGTTGTTGTTGCCGAACGCGACGGCCGCGGTCAGCTCAATCTTCTCGGCAAGGGCCATGCGGACTCGGAGGGGCTGCAGCGTGCAACGGTCGTCAATGTTCAGAGGACGGTTGAAGCCATCAGGGAGGCCGTTGCTGATGCCGAGCAGGAGTCGTCCATTACGGTTGGTCCTGTCAATGTTGGTATTTCGGGAACCCATGTGCACTGCATCACAAGCGATGCGGAAATCAGCATCAACCAGACCGGACTTGTTTCCGAGTCGGATGTGCGGCGCTTCCTGCAGAAAGCCAGGGCCAACATCCGTTATCTCGACATGGATAACGAGATAATCCATGTCATTCCGCAGTCATTCACCGTTGACGACCAGGAGGGGCTTCCCGACCCGATAGGCCTTGCAGGAACAACCATGAAGGGCAGTGCCTTCATAGTTGTCGGGCAGAAAACCAAAATCAGAAATATCCGCGAGTGTGTAGAGAAGGCGGGGCTGCAGGTGGGTTCCATGACATTCGAGCCGATTGCTTCCGGGCTTGCCGTACTCAAAGAACGTGAAAAACGCGGTGGAGCTGCTGTTATAGACATAGGCGGCGGAACGACGGAGGTTGCCGTCTATCTGAACGGGGCTCTGCATCATTCTGCGGTTATCAAGATTGCCGCCAATGATGTGACCCAGGATATCACCCACGGTGTCAGGACGCTCTATGAGGTGGCTGAAGAGATGAAGCTGACGCATGGTTTTGCCTACCTCGCTGAAGGTATCGAGGATGAAGAGCTTGTGGTGGCGGGTGTTGAGGGGCGTCCTGAAAAATACTTCCCTAAGCAGTCGCTCACCATGATTATTGAGGCGAGGATGATGGAGATTTTTGAAATGGTTCGTGATGTGTTGCGGGAGTCGGGACTTTATGACTCTCTGAATGCTGGAGCCATCATTACCGGCGGGGGTTCGCTTCTGCCCGGAACCGCTGAACTCGCATCGAGAATTCTCGGGCTTGATGTTCGCGTGGGATATCCTGAAGGTGTATCGGGGGGAATCAGGGGGTCGGTCGACAGTCCCGTTTATGCTACGGTTATGGGGCTTGCCGCCCGTGTGTTTGAGTATCCGATTTCGGAAGAGAAGCCGCCTGGAAGAGATGGTGTGACTCCGCTTTCCCCGGAACCACATCCCGGAACAGAGACCCCTGAGGGCGCTGGGAGGGGTAAAGGAATTGTCGATTTTTTCAAAAAAGTATGGGATCAGCTATGAACTTTCGGAAGAATCTCCCCCCGCCAGAGGAGGGTGCTGCATATGTCGTTTGAACTTGATCCGGGTCTGTTCGACAGTGAACAGGGAACGGGTGTGACCATCCGCATTGTTGGTGTGGGAGGGTGCGGCGGTAACGCCGTCAACAACATGATAGAGCGGAAGATCGAGGGTGTTGAATATGTTGTGTTCAATACCGACAAGCAGGCGCTTCTCAATTCAAAGGCGCCCCTGCGGGTGGCCATCGGTAGGAAGGCCACCGGCGGTTTGGGGGCAGGGGCCGATCCCGCCAAAGGCCGCCAGGCAGCCGATGATGACCGTGAACTGATTGCCGAGCAGCTCAAGGGGGCCGACATGGTCTTCATTGCAGCCGGCATGGGCAAGGGGACGGGTACCGGAGCAGCACCCGTCATTGCATCCATTGCCAAGAACATGGGGATCCTTACCATAGGCGTTGTTACCCGGCCGTTCCGGTTTGAGGGCAAAGTAAAGGCTGAAATTGCCGATGCGGGTATTGCGGAGCTTCGGAAATACATTGATACCCTCATTCTCATTGAGAACGAGAAAATCCTCAGTATTGCCGAAGAGGGCGTCAGTGCCACCGATGCCTACAACATGGCCAACGATGTGCTCTACCGTGCGGCAAAAGGAATTGCAGACATTATTACCAGCCATGGGCATATCAATGTGGATTTCGCCGATGTGAAGAGCATTATGTCGGGGGCCGGTGATGCTGTTATGGGGTCGGCTGCGGCTGCCGGAGAGCGCCGGGCCCTGAAGGCGGCTTCGGACGCACTTGGAAGCCCCCTGCTCGAAGGGGTCTCCATCGGCGGTTCTAAAGGGGTGCTTGTCAACATCTCCGGACAGGTGAGCATGCGCGACCTTGAGGATGCTATGAGCTACATTGAGGAGCAGGTTGGCGGCGAGGCAAAAATCATCAACGGTTATGTTGATGAGGAGCAGGTTGGCGGGGAGATACGGGTGACGGTTATTGTGACCGGATTCAGCCGCAAGCCGCAGGTTTCCGACCCCACGCCGATAAAGGAACCGGAGCCGGTTCCGGTAGGCGGGCGGATTACGTCGCTCGGGGCTCAGGGGGTTTCATCCATGGGACGGCAGGCCGAGGATCTCAGCATTCCCGCTTACAGACGAAAAAATATCAGTATCCGTGGTCCTTATGATGCGCCAGAAGGAAGTTCCGCCGGGCATGAGGATCGCTTTGAACCGTTCCGTCCCGGCGGACAGTGTGACCATGAAGATATAATTCAGAAGGGCCAGTCAGATCTTCCGGCCTATCTTCGCCGAAATATCAACGGGATCTGATGCGCGCGTTTCTGGCAGACAATACATGTTGATGAATTACAGTGCGCTTTCCGCCGAGGCCGCAGTGGCATGGATCAAGTCGGGCGACCGCGTTTTCCTGCATACCGCGGCAGCAACTCCCCACCGGCTTATAGACGCAATGGTCGGGAGGGCGAATGAGTTGAGAAATGTTGAAATTGTGAGTTTGCATACGGAGGGCGAGGCATCATATGTGCGTCCCGAGTTTCAGGAGAGTTTCCGTCTGAACTCTCTTTTTGTTGGTAAAAATGTTCGTTCTGCGGTGCAGAACGGCGATGCCGATGCCATTCCTGTGTTTTTGAGTGATGTCCCCTCCCTGTTCCGCAACGGGATTCTTCCGCTTGATGTAGCCCTTGTGCATGTGTCGCTTCCCGACCGTCACGGGTTCTGCTCTCTTGGTGTGTCGGTGGATGCTGCTCTTGCCGCGGTTCAGAATGCCCGCTTGGTGATTGCGCAGGTTAACCCCAACATGCCCAGAACGCATGGAGAGGGGATGCTGCACATGAGCCATATTGATGCAATGGTAAGTGTTGACGATCAGCTGCCCGAGACCCCTGCCCATCCCCTGACCGATGTTGAGCTCCGCATCGGACAGCATATCGCTGGAATCGTAGAGGACGGAGCGACCCTGCAGATGGGTATTGGCGCCATTCCCGATGCCGCCCTTGCCGCACTTTCCGGTCACCGGGACCTTGGCATCCATTCGGAGATGTTTTCCGACGGTGTGGTAGAGCTTGTTGAAAAGGGGGTGATTACCGGTAGCAAAAAGAAGACTCATCAGGGTATTATTGTTGCAAGTTTCCTTGTGGGCACCCGCCGCCTTTTTGATTTTGTTGATGACAATCCGCTTGTTGAGATGTTTCCTTCCGATTATGTGAACGACACCCGTGAAATCCGGAAAAACCCGAAGGTAACGGCTATCAACAGCGCTATTGAAATTGATATGAGCGGCCAGGTGTGCGCCGACTCGATTGGTCAGAAGCATTTTTCAGGGGTGGGGGGACAGATGGATTTTATCCGCGGAGCGGCCCTTTCCGAAGGGGGAAAGCCAATTATAGCCCTCCCCTCAACCACGCGCAGAGGCGAGTCGAGAATTGTTCCCCGCCTCAAGCCGGGTGGCGGTGTAGTGACCACGAGGGCACATGTGCAGTATGTGGTTACGGAGTACGGCATTGTCAACCTGCATGGAAAGAATCTCCGGCAGCGGGCCGAGGCACTTGCCAGCATTGCCCATCCGGATTTCCGTGAGGATATTGCCCGTGAAGCTCATGCCGTCTACGGCTCGGGCTGCAGGGTTATGGTTGAATAGCTCTCGTTCGGAGCTCCGCTTCAGACTGAAAAACAAAAAGGGCTCCCTATGGGAGCCCTTTTTGTTTTTCAGCTGTGCCGTCCCCGAGTCAGGGGTCGTGCGTTTTCAGGCAGGTTTTACGGCCTGGCAGAGGAGATGGTCGTAGCGCCTGGTGAGGCTGACCTCGGTGAAGCCGATTTCCGCAAGAATCTCCCTGTAGCTTTCCTGCGACTTGAATCCCAGAACTGAAAAGGGCAGGCCTGCTCCGAGGATGTAGTGGCTCAGGTAGTCGAAATTTGGTTCCTCGGGATTATCGACAATCATGTCGAGAATAAGTATTTTTCCTCCTGCAGGGATCGCGTCATAAGCTTTGCGGCACATCATGCCGGTCAGCTGTTCGTTGGCCGAGTAGAGAATTCGGCAGAACATGACCGCATCTGCAGATGGATAGGTGTCTTTGTAGATGTCGACAGCCGCACCTTTCAGCCTGCCTCCGACGCCCTGGGCTTCCGCATTTTCATCAACCAGGCCGATTGCTCCCGGAAGGTTAAGTATGGTGGAGTTGAGTGTGGGATACTTTTTTAGAAGCGCAGCGGAGATGTCTCCTATTCCTCCACCTACATCAACAAGAGCTTTTGTGTCAGAGAGCTGCGCCTCTTCAAGGAGCAGTTTGATGGCAAAATAGGCGTTGCTGCGGTGGATCTCTTCAAAGTAGAGGTTGTCCTCTCTGGATATCGGGGGATAGGGAACCTCTGCGCGGAACTCATGTTTTCCTCTTACGGCGTCGGCAATTTTCAGGTAGTAGTTTTCTGACAGATGTGCCATGGCTTTTGCTACGGGCACCATATACATGTTCGGTTGGTTCGGGTGGGGTACGAACATCGCTTCCGCAAGAGGGGTCAGGCTCCATTGTCCGTCTGTTTCAAGCGTGATGCCAATCTGCCGCAGTGCTTCAAGCAGCATGACGAATCGTGAGGGGATGGCATCGCAGTCAGCTGCCAGTGTTTCGGCGCTTTTGGGCGAGCCCGCCATATGCGAAAAGAGGTCCAGCTCGATTGCGGCCTTGAAGCAGCCGAATTCAACGAGCCCCTTGAAGGTGAGTTCGTTGGCTCTTTCGTAATGCTTCAGAAGGATGTTGTCATTCATCATTGTGGTAATTGCTATGGTTAAAAGGTGCTTCATCCTTCCATCAGGTACACGCAGATGC
>Ga0222693_100005_pt1 | contig 176781 bp, 144 predicted proteins | sample AntAcemetage1331_FD_179840 | JGI IMG/M metagenome (GOLD analysis project Ga0222693, IMG submission 179840) | Saline water microbial communities from Ace Lake, Antarctica - #1331 | ecosystem: Environmental > Aquatic > Non-marine Saline and Alkaline > Saline | place: Antarctica: Ace Lake... | reverse complement strand
GAGTTCCTGATTCATTTCCAAGTCGTTAATTGTAATTGCAGACATGATGTTCTCCAGTGATAAATTGTTTGCTTCTTTCTAGTTTGTGTTCTTCTCTTTTCGTACCACCTATACCCAGCCCCTACTGTTTACCTTACCCAAACTCGGCGGTAGTAGGTGCGACGATATACGCGACGGTAGCGAATTGTTCGTCGATAGTATCGAACATAGGTTCTGGTGTAACGTCTGGTTACCCAGTATCCACCAAGAATGTTTTCAAGTGCGTTACTGTCGAGTTCCTGATTCATTTCCAAGTCGTTGATTGTGATAGCAGCCATGATGATCTCCTGTGGTGGATGGGTTGTTGTGAACTCTTTTGTTCGTTTAGTTGTTTTACTTAATGCACAGGGCGTGCCAGAAAACATTCAGCCCAAAGCGAATCATGACATCATACTGTTATTACGTACCATTATAAAGCCAGTAACCTTTCATCTACTGAGGAAGGTCACACTCCCCACAGATATGTTCCTGCTAAGCAAACAGCACTCCTCGTAAAAAGTGACAAAAAAGTAACAGGTATAGCGCTCTACCTATTTGCACAACAGAATTCATTATCGGGAGTAGCGCTGAAAGAATAGTGGATATTCAAAAGGCTGCTTTTAAGGAACCATCTTTTTATTTGCTTTGCTTCTTTTTCTGAGTCCTCCCCCCTATTCTCATACATGCATGATTGGTTCTCAGTATTGGCTGGTTATTATCTTTTTCCTGTTGCCTGATCAAGATAGATCGAATAACAGTTACAAGAGAAATGAACTGTCTATAGATATTATTCAGAAAGGCTACGATGTGAGATGATTCAAGAGATAAAAGTATCCAGATATTTTTTTGACAAAAACGATTATGCCCTTTTGAACATCGTCAATGATGTTCTAAACCGTAACGAAACCCAGACACTGGTCAAAAACCTGCTGATCCCCTACCTGCATCCCCATGGCATCAAGGAGATGACAGCCTCGATGGCCCTGCGTACTGCCTACGCTGTGATTCATCTACTGGGGTCCCTTGAGGTCGGAAAGGCTGCAGACAGGCAGAATGCACTTCGCTGCCTGCACGATGAAGTTCTTTGCAGTTCGCACGGTGTTTTACGCCGCAATACCGCTCGGGTTCTCATTGAGATCATGAAAGAACTCGTCCGCTGCAAAGGCAATTGCCAGCGACAGCTCAGACTTGCCAGAGATTTTCGGACAGCGACCTTCGGTAAGCCCCGCTTTATCCGCAACCAGTTGAAGAAGTACCATCTCATCGAGATGCCGGAGGAGTGGAACCAGATCACCTTTGATGATCATGTCCATGACGCAAACACCAAAGGCAGGAAAACACCAACCCATCTTATTATGGATGCGTGGATAAAAGGCATCCGGCGCCTGACAGTGATCTACTACAATTTCATTAATACGGAAGTTGCGGAAGAACTCCTTGAATCCGCCTCGATCATGGGCATCAAGGTCAGAATCGGCATAGAGTTTTCCGCCAGGTTCCGTGACCGCTATGTTAAATTGATCTGGGAACCGCGTGGATTTGCCGACAGACATGACTTTCTGAACTTTATCAAAGAAGGACCGGCCAGAAGTTTCATGGATGAAGGGCGCAGTGCTTCAATATATCAGCAGCGTTACGTTTTTGATGTGCTGGAGAAATTCAACACCAAGCATCGGCTTATACTCAATAAGGCCTACAATGTGAGTCTCCCTGAATATAGCCGGGATGAGTTTATGGCTTTTGTCGGTTCCGGCCAGCCGTCCCTGCTGCACCTGGCAAAATTCATCTACAATCACATGCTGTCTGCCATGCAAGAGCAGGTGAAAGATTTTCGGAAAAACTGGGCCAGGGCTGACCAGGAGGAGCAACTGCGCATAACCCATGCGATTCAGGTCATGGACTGCCTTGATCCCGATGCAATCATTGAAGGCTTTCTTAAACCGCAACAAAACCCAGATATCCACAACCCCTTCGTGCCCCTCGACACCCCTGACGTACCGGCTATTCTTATGCTTACCCCGGAGGAGCTGCTTGCCCGTTTGGAGCGTCTGCGCTCAGGTTCTCGGGTCACTATGACGCTGAGTGGACTCGACGCAGCTGATGTCCTGGAGCTTATCTTTGACTGTCGTGGGCAGATCAGCCATCTGGAAATATTCAACCTCAAGGATTACTCCACGGGTCAGGCTGTTTATTACTCAGAGATTAACGCCTTACAGCTGGCTATTAATCAAGGAAATGTCATTACTCTCAAGCGGGTTATACAGAAAATTATCCGTGATATGGCCGGCTCTGATCTTTTGTCCCCTGAAATCAAGAAAAGAAAAGAAAAACTTACCTCCATTCTGCACAATATGTCATTGCTGCACGGTTTCTATAAGAATTCTCCACTCAAATCCCGTGTCGGCAGTGACTCCACCGGAGGGTCCCGTCACAGCTATGGCATGGGAATGGTTATGAAAGACACTCTCCCCCCGAGTGCCAGAAAATATCTTGACCATAAGAAGCAGCCAGGCCGATGGAATATCCCGGTGCGTATCAGCGCCTATCTTCAGGTAACACACATCCCAAGGCAGCGGCACACTCTTTTATGGGAGCATCGCAGCAATATTCCGATGGACCACGATCACATCGTGTCAACACCGTCCTGTGCCATTGAGCCTGATTTCTCAAGTTTCAATTTCGGTTGCGAGCGAAAAAAAGATTGGCAGGTCCAGACTTACTCTATCCTGATGGAACCAGCAGGCAATGTTGCCACTCTGGGGTGGATGCAGTCGGGGCAAAATCACGGGCTATCCCTTAAGAAAAAAAACGGGGATGGGAAGCCGGGGCGAATTCCACTCGAGTATCTGAACACCCATCTGAAAAATGGGCTCAGAATACTCATCGGATTCGTTCCCGCCTTTGCCACTTTTGCCCTGACCAAAGAGTGGTGGCTTCTCGCTTACTTTGGCGCATTTATCTGGTTTGGTATCACAGGTGTTCGTAATATTATCCAGTCTGTACTTGGCGGAGGGGGATTCAGGCGTTCACCTCTCTTGAAATGGAAAGAGTATGTAAGCTGGGACAGGCTGTCCAGTTCACTGCTTTTTACGGGATTTTCCGTTCCTTTGCTTGATCTGCTAGTCAAGACCCTGATCCTCGAAGAAATGTTCGCTATCACCACGGCAAGTAATCCCATAGCTCTTTACACCGTTATGGCAGTGGCTAATGGAATCTATATCTCCGGCCATAATATTTTCAGAGGGCTGCCCAAAGGGGCGGTATACGGTAATTTTTTTCGCAGCATCCTCTCCATCCCCCTGGCGATTTTCTTCAATGGTGTGGTGGGAATGATGCTTGGAGGAACCGGTGCAGTCAACGTCAACGATATCCTGCAGAAATGGGCGGCGGTAATTTCCAAAATGGCATCAGACTGTGTGGCAGGGATCATCGAAGGACTGGCTGACCGATTTAACAATATGCGTTCCCGTTCCATGGATTATTCGGCTAAAATTACCCAGGTATTTGACACCTATGCGGCTCTTGAAATACTGTTTCCAGAGGGAGATGTTCTTGAGCTGCTCGAATCGCCAAGCGAATTTCTGCAGGCGATGTCTGAAAAGAATACGGATCTCGCAAAAATTGTAATCATCAATGCCCTTGACCTTCTCTACATCTGGATGTATCAGCCACGGGCAACTACGGTATTACCTGCAATTATGAAAGCCATGTCGGAAGAGGAAAGACATATTCTGACGGCGTCCCAGCGTATCCTGGAAAAGCAGCGACAAATCAGTCAGTTGTATGTTGATGGCGTACTGGGAAAAAAGTTTTCCCGGGCCCTCTCCTTTTACCTTGATCATTCAGAGGAGTATCTGCAGACCTTACAGGAACTATCCCTTCATTGTGAGGTGAACGAACAGCAGCCTTAAAACATTTGAACATATTTCCCTCATTATATTGTTCTCCTATAATAGAATTGTATACGCCATAGTCTTATGCCAATACACTGAGATCAATGTTAAAAACGTTTCCACTTCTTTTCGTTCTGAAAAATTGAGCGCAGCTAGTCGGAAGTATTCCAAAGAGCTTTTATAACAAGACGAAAAAAACATACGTTATAGGAAGAGCGACCCAAAACAGGAGTAAAACATAATGAAGATAAGTTTCAATGGCGCAGCTAAAACGGTTACCGGTTCACAGCATCTCGTTCAGGCCAATGGCTATTCTATCCTCCTCGACTGTGGTCTCTTTCAGGGAAAGAGAAAAGAAGCCTTTAAACTAAACAGACAGGGATTCTGCAAGGGAGGATCGGTCGATGCTGTTGTACTCTCCCATGCCCATATTGACCATAGCGGCAATATCCCCTGTCTGGTGAGAAACGGTTTTGATGGAGATATTTATTCCACTCCGGCGACCCGCGATTTATGTGTAATCATGCTCCAGGACAGTGCTCGTATTCAGGTAAGGGATGTTGAGTTTACCAACAAACGGAGAAAGAAGAAGGGACAGCAACCCTTTGAGCCCTTATACACTCCTGACGATGCGGCAAAGGCCTCCCGTCAATTTATTACCATTCATTATAACCGTCGAAAAGAGATCTTTCCCGGTATCTTTCTCACCTTTGTTGATGCAGGACATCTTCTTGGAAGTGCCCATGTGATACTGGATATAGACGACAAGGAAACCGGAAAAAATAGGCGGCTTGTGTTCAGCGGGGACATCGGCAGGAAGGATATCCCTATTATCCGAGATCCTGTCCCATTGACCGATGGTGCCGATATTCTGATAATGGAAAGTACCTACGGCAACAGAAGTCACCCTCCCTACCCTGACTCAGACAAGGAGCTTGAGCGAATAGTAAATGAAACATACGATCGAGGTGGCTGTCTGGTTATTCCTGCTTTCGCCGTTGGCCGAACACAACAGCTAATTTATTCTCTCAACAAACTCTATGTAAAAAGAGACATTCCAGCCATGCAGGTCTTTATCGACAGCCCCATGGCCACCAGTGTCACAGATATCTTCCAGATGCATCCGGAAACGTATGATGAAGAGCCCCTTGCATTTATGGAAGAAACCGGAGATGACAACCCATTTGGTTTCAAATCGCTCCATTTCACCAAAACTGTTGAACAATCCAAAGAGCTGAATTTTCGTAAAGAACCTTCCGTTATTATTTCGGCCAGCGGCATGATGGAACATGGTCGAATTCTCCACCACCTAAGGAGTCGCATCTCAAACCCACGAAATACTATTCTGGTTACGGGATGGCAGGCACCCTATACCCTCGGAAGAAAAATAGTAGAAGGCGAAACAGAGATCAATATTTTTGGTGATCCTTTTCAGGTAAGGGCCAGAATTGAGAAACTCACCGGATTCAGTGGACATGCTGATCAGGATGAGCTGGTTGAGTTTGCAGCAGCCATGGAGAAAAAGCCGGAACACACTTTTATCGTGCATGGCGAAGAAAAAGCAGCCCTGGCACTGAAAAAAAATCTGTCAGAAAAACTTGGCTTTAAGAATATTGAAATCCCGGATTTATATACAAGCGTTGAAGTCTAAGGCACATTTATTTCCGTATCCTTTGTCTCCACTTGTGGCGAGAATAAAAGCAATGAGAACAGTGCTTCAGTTTACAAAAAGAGCAAACAACAATTATTCCGATGGTTCCGTTTTTGACTGAGATCCTGGGCTCAACATATCGATGGTCTTGGTGACATCATCAACTTTGGTTTTGGCCTTAACAGCAAGGCGATAGGCTTTTTCTGCATCGAACTCAGCATTCTCTATTTCATTTTTCAATTCGTCATCCTCCTCCTCTGATGGGTGTTCACTGTTAGCATCATCTTCTAATTCATCGAGTCGGCTGTTAAGTGTTTCCAGGGCATTTTTTCGTTTCATTGCAAGGTTTTCTGCTGCTGTTGCTCTTTTTTGGGCCGCTTCCAAGGCATCCCTCGCCTGGGAAATCAGAGCCGGCAGCCCCTCTTCAGGGGTTGCATCTAAATCGATATCTTCAGCCGCCATAACCAGGACAGTCGCCGGAAGTCGAGGTAGAGACCGGTTGAAAGATTTTCCACTTGGGTCAACAATTTGATTTTCTTTAATCGTAAGCGGGAGAAAAACAAAAGATGCATCGGCCGACTGCTTAACTATGGTGTCGGCATCAAAGTCTTCAACGATCTCGGCACTCGCATCAATACGAATATCCTCCATTGTTTTGGTGATTTTCTTTTTTTCCGCCTCAACACCTGATTGATCGCTTTTGGTCAGTACCCGAAGGGAAGCCCCCTTCCATGGTTTATGACGGGTCATCAGATGGGCAAAGAGGAGCATAAGCCGGCTACTTGCATCTCCTTGCCACCATATGTCAATCCGGCTGTTTTCCAGTGATTCAGATGTAAGCTTCTTCAAGGATGTTGAATCCATCCGTAAAATAAGCAGATTTTTTCCCTGCCTGAAAATAAGATTTAGATTCTTCGTATACTGATAGAGTCCCATACCTGAAAGAGATTTCTCGGATTCTGTTCGCCAGTTAAAAATCACCGTATTGGGCCGTAACGGCCCAATACCAGAACTTTGGAGCAATATCTCCACGGCATGGATAAAATCGGGCGCACTTACGGTTAGGGGAAACATATCATAATGACTGGAAGCAATGGCTTGAATCAGTTCCTGATGGGCCAATTTTCGCTTTTTCCAGGCAGTTCTTCCCTCACCTTCAATAATCTGCACTGCCTCTGTAAAACCACTTTCCCCTTCAATCCAGGAGGCAAATGCCAATAATGGAGCACGATGGTTTGGTTCTTGAGTAAATACAAGCAGGTGAGGACGCCAGTCACGGGCATGCTCGGGCTCATCTACAGCAGCAAGGAGATGCTGGCGTACCTGCTGTAAATGGTGCGATCTGTTGCTATCAGCCCACCTTACCGGGCCCGCCGTACGTTTGAGATACTGGTAAATGGCGAACAACAAGGCAATGGCTGCCATTCCGCTTTTAAGATCAATAGCCAGCATGGCCCCTAAACAGATAAAAAAGCCAAGTAAACTTAGCCGGGGAGAAAACCATTTGAAACGAGGTCGGAAGGAGGGACTTTTTGTTTTTGCCTCAAAATATGTGGCATAGTTGAGCAGTCCATATGAAATAAGAAAAAACATGGAAACCACACTGGCAACAATATTCAATTGCCCTAATGCAATGGTAATAAGAGCAATACCCGCCGAGAGCAGTATTCCCCGTCGGGGGTTGCCGGTGGGTTTACTCACCTTGGAAAAAGGTGTCAATATGGAAAATATTCTATCAGCGGCAAGGGATTGCAGAATCCGTGGAGCTCCCATAAATGAGGCCATGGCCGAGGAAAGGGTGGCGGCAATTACTCCAGCATCAATAAAAAACCCCACCGCAGAGACAGTTTTCATGGCACCATAGTTAGCGGAAAGTACAGTATTTGGCAAAGTTCCTGCAAAAAGGACTGCCATGGAAAGATAGACAATAATGGAAAGGCCCACAGCCCCAAAAGTACCCAAAGGGATGCTTTTCCCTGGATCTGAAAGATCACCGGACATACTTACCCCCTGGGTAAATCCAGTTACAGCTGGAAAAAATATGGCGAAGAGGACCCAGAAGGGCGCACCATTTTCAGGAGAAGTCCAGTTGGAGGCAAGCAGTGCTGAATCCCAACTGCTAATACTGCCGATATAGAATGAGAGTAGTGCAGCAACAAGCAGCACCATAACACCAAATTGAAATCGTGTGGCCCAATCTGCTCCCTGCCACACAAAAACCAAGAGAAACAGTACTGCCCCGGCAGCAATCAATTGCACCACTAAATGATGCAAGTTGGGAAAAAAAGAAGCAACTACCTCTGCAAACCCGATACAGTAAAATGCAATGGAAACACTTTGAGCCAGAAAAAGAACCAATCCTATGGAACCGCCAAATTCCACACCAAGGGTCCGTGAGATCAAATAATAATCCCCGCCTCCCTTCACCTTGAGGTTCGTGGCTACAGCAGATAGAGAAATGCTGGTGAGCACACTGATAACATTCGCTAGGGCGATAATTAGAAGGCTCCGCCCTAATCCGGCACTACCTACTACATAACCGAGTCTCAGAAAAAGGATAATTCCTAGGATAGTTAGAATGCTCGGAGTGAAAACTCCTGCAAAAGTACCTAATCCCTTGATTGGTGATTCCTTATGAATGGTAGTCACGTTTTGTAAAACCTCCTGGATGGGAGAATTTCCAAAGAAGGAAAGGAGACGTGTCTCCCCTGTTTGAGATAATAGCTTTGTTTGTTCACAACCAGTTCCTGCGGTTAAAAAATTTGAGCATTACCAGAGCCACCAGCAGCACACCCCAGACGATCGAGGACAAATAACGTGGCGAGCAGGTTAACCGCCAAGAAGTACTAGTACAAAAGCATACCTTAAACGAACGACAAACGAAAGCGATAGAGTTCTTGGTAACTCATGGGAGGATTACTCTCCAGGATTTTGAGGGATTTTGCTCTGAGGTTAACAGGCGTAACCTTCAGCGTAATTTGAAAGGATTTTTGGATAAAGGGATGATCAAGGAAATGAGAGCGATCCAACAGATCCAACACGACTATTATATACTCTTAAAACTATGACAAGCTGCGGCATGGAGCCATGACGTTGCTGTGATAAAAACCTTTCCTATTCTTCCAGACCTCGTCAAACAAAAGGACAGCATCTCACAACTATAAATTGCTGGCCAAACTTTTTTTAGCCAAAAAAAAGGTGCATTCAACGATCAGCAACTGATCATTGAATGCACCTGTTTTGTATCACTTATGGAGAACTTTGGTATTACCGTGTTACTTCTACCAGTGTCTGCTGTTTACCTTACCCAAACCCGGCGGTAGTAGGTTCTGCGATATACACGACGGTAGCGAATAACTCTACGATAGTAGCGAACATAGGTTCTGGTGTAACGCCTGGTTACCCAGTATCCACCAAGGATGTTTTCAAGTGCGTTACTGTCGAGTTCCTGATTCATTTCCAAGTCGTTAATTGTAATTGCAGACATGATGTTCTCCAGTGATAAATTGTATAGTTGACGCGACGCTATGTTCTTTTCTTTTCGGATTACTTCTTACCAGCGACTGCTGTTAACCCAAACTCGGCGGTAATAGGTGCGACGATAAACGCGACGGTAACGAATGACTCTGCGGTAATATCGAACATAGGTTCTTGTGTAACGTCTGGTTACCCAGTATCCACCAAAAATGTTTTCGAGGGCTTTGTGATCGAGGATCTGATTTTTTTTCAAGTCGTTGATTATGATAGCAGCCATGATAATCTCCTGTGGTGGATGGTTGGTTGTGAACTCTTTTGTTCGTTTAGTTGTTTTACATGTTGCACAGGGCGTGCCAGAAAAAATACCAGCCCACACAAAACACGCCACCACACTGATTTCACGTCACATTTAACGAACAGACAATTTCTACTGATAATGAAAGGTGGCCCTAGAAACAAATATGTTTCCGTAAAACGAACACCAACCATCCACCAAGGGGGACAAATAGAAACACTCAAACAAATCCCCCTGTTTAACAACACAATGTGTATCAGAAGTAGCACCGAGAAAAAGACTGGAAACAAAAAAAAGGTACAGACCCTACCGGATCTGTACCTTTTTTAGAAAAACACACACTTACCAAATCTAAACTTCTTTAATACCTTCCAACTTCCAATCCTGAGTACCAAGTGGACGTGCCCAGCTCCACTCTTCAGCGAACTTAACAGGTTCAGTATCACTTCCTGAAAGCAGCTCACCGCTTTTATCATCCACGGTATAATCAAGAAGATTAGCTGTAAATAGTACACTTACAAAATCTTCTCCATTTTCAGATCCAGCCGTTACTATTTCAACATTACGGATAGAAATATTCTCCAGCTTATTCAGTTCGCCCTTAGATTCCATCTCCGCAAACTGTTCTGCGTATTCGGAGGCGAGTTGTTCACCAAGGAGATTTCTATAGGAACTGATATCACGTCGCATCCAACCCGCCTGAACTTTAAAAAACACATCCGATGCGACTTCAACAAAGTAGTCCGTATCAAACCCAGGGTCACCAATACGAATAATATCAATTCCTTCTTCAAGGCTTGATCTCTCAGGTACTTCAGGAGGGGGAGTAAAGCCCCCCTGAGCGCCACTGTCATTACCACCAAAATTACCCTTGAAGACATTATTATTTTGAGGAGGTGGTTGATAGCCAGGAGGCGTTCCACTAGGAGGACGAGCACTGAATCGCTTATAGAGAAAATACCCAACTCCCCCGAGCAGAAGCATAGGAAGAATGCCCATACCAGAACCACCCATTCCAAACATACTGCCAAGCAGCATCCCACCAAGGGCTCCACCGAGCAGACCGCCCAGCAGGCCACGACTCATACCGGATTTTTGCTGTCCTGCCGGCTGCTGTTTTTTGGTCGCCGGCGCCTTCTGCCGCGGTGTGGAACGAAAAGACCTGCCGCCGCCACGAGACCGGGCATCGGAATAGTCTGCCATAATGCCAGCTTCAACAAAACAAAGGGTAAAAAAAACGAGAAAAAAAGGTGTTAATTTCCTCATACAAGTAAGCATGACGTGCCTCCAAAAGAATTGACTCTTTTATTTAATTAATATCTTATTGAGCCTACCAGCCCACCACTCTTTTGTCATCTCTTTTAGCTTGCCTTTACTCTGTGATTGCTTACCAAAGTATGCTACCGTGGAAAATCAGCGCACCATCATTATATATCTTACCAGGAATGCGATGCTCCTAATATTTCCACCACTTGCCAAGGCCTGTGAGCCACCTGCCGGCATCACCCGTCTTGCCGGATTTCTGCGTGGCAACGATCAGGCCTGCACACTCTGGGATGCCAATCTCGAGGGACAACTCTACCTGCTTGACTTAAAGCAATCCCCCAAGGACACCTGGAGCAAAAGAGCATGGAAAAACATTCAGACCAATCTTTCAGCAGTTCGTGGCCAGGACTTGTATCGCAACAACGACCGCTATCAGCGTGGTATACGTGATATAAATCGTGCCCTAAGCCAAAGTGTCCCCAAATCCGATACCACAATTACTCTTGCTGACTATCAGGATCAGAAGCTCTCACCACACCAAAGTGAAGACCTGCTTTTTGCAGCAGAAAACTATACAGAAAACATCTTCTTTCCTTTTTACAAAAACCGTCTTCCAGCTTTGCTTACCGAGCTGGAAGAAAATAATAACTGGATTGGAATTTCACTTAATTATCTTAGCCAGGCACTTCCCACTTTTGCACTCTGCGGCTATCTAAAAAAGGAATACCCAAGACTGAAGATTGTTGTCGGCGGCGGCCTGATCACTTCCTGGATACGTAGTCCTGGTTGGATCAATCCTTTTGCTGAGCTCTTTGACCATATGATCGCTGGTGCAGGTGAAACCGCATTACTAAAACTCCTTGGTACCAAATCACCCTACGGCCACTCCCCTCCTGACTACACTGGCCTCCCCCTGAACGATTACTTGTCTCCCGGATTCATCCTGCCCTACAGCGCATCGACTGGCTGTTACTGGAATCGCTGTTCGTTTTGTCCTGAAAAAGCAGAAGGAAGCCCATACGCAAAATTGACATCAGACCAAGTCACGGAAGACCTTACTCATCTGGTGAGCACATTCAAACCAAAGCTTATCCATCTGCTGGACAATGCAATAGCCCCATCACTGATGAAACGCATGATCAAGAATCCACCCGGTGCCGACTGGTACAGTTTTGCCCGAGTAAGCCCAGAACTCTGTGACCCTGCGTTTTGCAATGACCTTCGCAGATCCGGTTGCGTTCTGTTAAAACTCGGTATCGAATCCGGTTCCCAGGAAGTGCTCGATGCGATGGAGAAAGGAATCAACCTGGAAATGGTCAAAAAATCGCTACACTCCCTTCGTCAAGCCGGGATAGCAACGTATGTGTACCTACTCTTTGGGACACCTACGGAGTCGCTGACAGAGGCCAGGCAGACTCTGGATTTCACAATACGAAACAGTGACGCCATCACGTTTCTGAACCTTGCAGTCTTCAATCTACCTCGGAACAGTGCCGAGACCGACACACTGACACTTCGGGATTTCTCCAGTGGAGACCTGGGGCTCTATTCTGACTTTTATCATCCTAGAGGATGGGATAGAAAGGCAGTACGGACATTTTTATCCACAACGTTTAAGGAAGAGCCTGTAATTCGCAAAATATTGCAACGGGACCCGCCTTTTTTTACATCAAACCACGCGCCACTCATCCTACGGAGTGATTCGCGCTACGGGAATGCTACAAATGAATAAACCTACAGTAATAGTTATTGGCGGAGGCGCAGCGGGACTTATGGCGGCCGGAGAGGCTGCCATAAGTGGCGCACGGGTAATTCTGCTTGAAAAAATGAAACAGCCAGGACGCAAAATATGCATCACCGGAAAAGGACGCTGTAACATCACAAACAGCGCTTCCGTCCCAGACTTCATATCTCATTTTGGGAAAAACGGTCGTTTTCTACGCCAATCATTTTCCCGTTTTTTTTCCAACGAACTTGTACGTTTTTTTGAAGACAACGGACTTCGGGTAACTCTTGAACGTGGCGGCAGATACTTCCCGACAAGTGGCAAGGCACCAGATATCCTAAACGTGTTTCTGCGCTGGCTGGAAAAATTAAAGGTTGAAATCCGTAACAATTGCCAGGTCAAAGATGTTGTCACCAAAGACAATGTAATCACAGCCGTAACCACAAAACAGGGCGTTATCAAATGTGACCGGGTTATTATTGCCACGGGCGGTGCATCCTACCCCGCCACCGGTTCTACGGGCGACGGATATCGGTTGGCCGAAAAATGCGGTCACACAACAATCCCCATCCGCCCGGCTCTGGTCCCTCTTGAAATACACAACGGCATTGCCACCACCCTGATTGGGCTTGAACTGCGCAATATCGGGGTTCAACTCTTTATCAATGGAAAGAAAAAGCGTGATCTTTTTGGAGAATTACACTTTTTAAAAACAGGAGTCAGTGGCCCTACCATCCTAACACTCAGCGGTGATGCTGTTGATGCACTGAGAAAAGGGGAAGAGGTTATTTTAGTAGTGGATTTAAAAGCAGCTCTCAGCATGCAAAAACTCGACGCCAGATTAATTCGGGATTTTGAAAAACGGAACAAGGAAGATTTCGCATCTGTCTTACGTGGCCTGCTTCCCGCAAAACTAGTCCCGTTTTGCCTGGAACAGACCGAAATACCAGCCAATCGGCTAGCTGGAGAAATATCAAAAAAAGAACGTAAAAAATTGCTAAACTGGCTCAAAGAGTTGCGCCTGGAGGTGAGTGGTCACCGTCCTTTTAAGGAAGCCATTGTTACTGCAGGGGGAATAAACCTTAAAGAAGTGGATCCTAGAACCATGGAATCAAAAATTGTTTCAGGCTTGTATCTGGCGGGAGAAGTTCTGGATTTGAATGGGAATACCGGTGGGTATAATCTTCAGGCGGCCTTCTCCACCGGCTGGCTGGCCGGGCATTCTGCGGGAAAGTAGCAAAGCACAAAAGCAGACTCAGAGACGCCCCTCTAAGTCTGCCGTGGAAAGCTATACCGTAACCTAAGCGATTTCAACAAGCTCCAGGTCAAAGATCAGGTCTTTTCCTGCAAGAGGTGGATTGGCATCGAGCACGATAAATTCCTCGGTCAAGTCCAACACCTCAACCGTCATCATTTCGCCATTGGCCCCACCGATCTGGAGTTTCTGTCCTATCTCAGGTTTCAGGTCTGCTGGAATCTGATCTACAGGCACCTGCATAACCATCTCAGCATTATGATTACCATATGCCAGAGCCAGAGGAATTTTGACGGTCTTTTTCTCACCAGCTTTCATGCCTACAAGAGCCATATCGAAACCTTGAATCACGGAACCGGAACCAAGAACGACATCGAGTGGTTCATTGCCCTTGGATGAATCGAATATGGTCCCGTCTTCAAGATATCCCTTGTAATTAACCTTTACTTTGTCACCTTTTTTTGCCTGTGTCATATAAATCCTCTATTAGCTATAAGTTATTCTCTATGTGATGAATTTGCAGAATTAAAAAGATAAGCACCCTAGCATATCTTACTCAGAAATGATAGGAGCTATCTTGTTGCAATCAAGTTGCATATCTCAGCAATGGTGCGATCATTACAGCGAATAATACGATCCGCATTTTCGATATAAAGAGGCTGACGTTCTGCAAAAACTGCATCAAAACTTTGGCCCTCTGTTTTCACCAGTCCCCGACTGCTGAAATCGCCAACCCGCTGTTTCAATATGGCCAACTCTACATCAAGTAACATCACAACACTGCTCTTTCTTAAATGATCGATCCCAGCCTGACTATAGATAGCACTGCCACCCGTTGCGATAACATGATGCGTGCGATTTATCGAAAGAAGAACCTTTTCCTCCACTTCGCGAAATTTTTGCACACCGATTTCTTCCAATAATTCCTGTAGAACCATCTGCTGATCTTCTTCGATCAATCGATCGACATCTACAAAATCAAGACCAAGAAGAGGAGCCAGGGTTTCTCCAACGCTGCTTTTTCCGGCACCTGCCATTCCTGTCAGGACAATATTTGTTTTTAACATATCCCCCCTTTGTTTTGCTGCCATCATCGACTCGTACCTCCAATTGCAAAAAGACTATAAGACACCAGAGCAAACTATCAACTCAGCGACAGAATATGACACTGATTTTCTCCAATAATTCGTATCTTTTGCCAAAATACCCACAAAGAGTATCTCCTCACCATTCCACACGCTAAAAAGTCAACCTACCGTAAGCCACCGTATAGGTGGATCATTTCCTTGACAGTGTCTAAAAAACATGTTCCAGTAACACTTTTACAGAAATAGTATTACCAACTCAAAAAAAAATACCCTACAAGGAGAATAGCAGATGTTCCATAAAACAATGATTGCAATGTATATAGGTGCCTCGCTCCTCGGAACTGTCCATTCGGCAAAAGCACATTTCGGTATGGTGATACCATCTGAAAACATCGTTACTCAAAAGAAAAAATCAGTAGCCCTCTCCCTCTCTTTTTCTCATCCTTTCGAAGGCCATGGAATGGATCTGAGCAAACCTGAAAAATTCTATGTCACAAAAGATGGGGAACAGACAAGCCTGCTTGGTTCTCTGCAAGAGACCACGGTTATGGACCACCAGGCATGGCGCATCGATTACAAGGTAAAACGTCCCGGAGTCTACATCTTCGCCATGGAACCAAAGCCCTATTGGGAACCAAGTGAGGATGTCTTTATTATCCACTACACCAAAACCATCATTGCAGCTTTTGGCAGTGAAGAAGGGTGGGATAGCCCTCTAGGTCTTCCCACGGAAATTGTGCCGCTACTCAGACCCTTTGGCAACTACATGGGCAATAGTTTCAGTGGTACGGTAATGACAAATGGAACGGCAGTTCCGGGTGCCGAAGTTGAAGTAGAAATGTACAACCAGGACAATACACTTGCTGCTCCAAGCGATTACCATATCACCCAGGTGGTTAAAGCAGATAGCAATGGAGTGTTTTCTTTCACCTGCCCACAAGCTGGCTGGTGGGGTTTTGCAGCACTCAGTGAGGCCGATTACACCTTAAACACTCCCGAGGGTGAAGCCAAACATGTGGAACTAGGTGCCGTTTTATGGGTTTATATGGATGAATACCTGTCCAAGTAAGAGGATATCTCAAAATCAATTCGTGCTCTTCCCCTTGCTATTTAGTATATTGCGGGTAAAATCCACTTTTTATTGGACTCACCGCTATGTTACGTATTTCAAACAGAATAGAAATCCCTGAGCAGGAAATAGAACTTAAATTTATTCGTGCCCAGGGAGCCGGAGGACAAAACGTCAACAAAGTTGCCTCTGCTGTACATATGCGCTTTGATATCCCGGCATCGACTCTGCCAGAAAGAATAAAAAGCAGACTGCTTGCTCTTCAGGATCACAGGATCAGCAAAGAAGGCGTGCTTGTCCTCAAAGCACAGCAGCACAGAAGCCAGGAAAAAAACAAGGCAGATGCACTACAACGTCTACAAGAGATCATCTCCCGAGCCTCGCTGCAGATAAAAAAACGAAAACCAACCCGGCCCGGAAAAAATGCTAAAAAAAGACGTCTGGAAGGGAAAAAGCAGCGTGGTCAGCTCAAAACTGCCAGAAAAAAAGTCTGCCACTAAGTGTCTGTAAAATAATAATATGGCCATTCCAGATCGGAATAAGCCATTTTTGTATACAGACATTCACAATCCATTTTCTCAAAACCTAGTTATTTCCGAAAGCAAAAAGGATTCCCCATGTTCAAAACCAATGAATATTTCGATGGAAAAGTAACATCAATCGCCTTCACCAGTGAAGAGGGTCCCGCAACCATCGGTGTTATGGCAGCAGGTGAATATGAATTTGGAACGGAATCCGTTGAGATCATGTCCGTTGTTTCCGGATCCATGGATATCAAACTCCCCGGAACCAATATCTGGAAAACAATCCAGACAAGAGAGCGTTTTGAAGTCGAGAAAGACGTAAAATTTGGCGTTCGCATAGAAACAGAAACCAGTTATCTCTGCTTCTACAAGTGATATCTAACAAAAAAGTAAAGAGCACCAACAAAAGGCTTGCGTCACCATTACGAACTTGTTACATACACACTCCATCTGTTAATGCCCCTGATTAACTGGCGTCTAACACAGGAGGGAATGAAATGTTGTACATAGTTTCATTCCCTCCTGTTTTACATATATTTTTTCTTTATTTGCCTGCTCTTCTCCCATGAAGTGCAGGCTTTTTTTTGTGGAAGTACTTTTTCTGCCCTTCTTTCACGATCCAGCATAAATAAGGCACGACACCATGCTCAGCCACAGCTTTATTCACCTTCCCGGAATCGGTGTAAAAACAGAAGAAAAGCTCTGGCAGGCGGGAGTCCATAACTGGCCCCAGTGGCCAGAGTCTCCACCGATTAAACTGCCAAACAGCTCATTTCAACAGCTCTCTGCTTTAGTACAGACATCCCTTACCGAGATCAGTAATGGACCGGAATTCTTTAGCAAAGCCTTACCTGCCAATGAGCAGTGGCGACTCTTCTCACATTTTAGAGAGCGTACAGCGTATCTTGACATTGAAACAACGGGCCTGAGTCCCGATGCCGAAATTACCACCGTCTCACTCTTTGATGGTAACAATATATACTGCTACGTAAATGGCAGAAACCTTGAAGATTTTGAGAAAGATATTTTCAAATATGACGTACTGGTAACCTATAATGGCAAGGGCTTTGATATCCCTGTGCTAGAGCGCTGGTTTCGCATCAAACTTCCCCACGCCCATATTGATCTGCGGTATATCCTGGCAAAACTAGGTTTTAAGGGAGGTCTGAAGGGGTGCGAAAAACAACTGGGAATAAACAGAGGGGCACTCGAAGGCGTCGATGGATATTTTGCAGTCCTTCTCTGGCATGATTTTATCAACAATAATAATGAAAAAGCGCTGGAAACCCTGCTTGCCTACAATATCGAGGATACTGTAAACTTGGAACGACTTCTTATTGAGGCGTACAACAGAAATGTCCTCGCCACGCCATTTGGCGAAAATCTCTTAATAGACCAACCGAAACGAGTATCAATTCCCTACTTCCCGGATTTTGGCACCGTGGAACGTCTTATGAACAGATAGCAACTAAGCACTCTACAGGAAAGTTTTCAGACAATAATCTCCGATCCTTCCGTTGCAAAAAACACTTCCGTATTGCCGTACTTTCCCGGCTCACAATATGTCTTCTCCATCTCCTCAATCTGCGCATCCGTCCGATCCGGATCATGATGAAATAGGGCCAGCCTCTTTACTCCAGCTCGATTTGCGGAAGCAATAGCCCACTCAAAGGTTGAATGCCCCCAGTTGACCTTTGTCTTATATTCTTCTTCAGTATATTGAGTATCATGTACCAACAGATCAGCTCCCTTAAAAAAATCTTCCACAGCCTGATTCTGTTCCTGGGCGACTTCTTCACCCTCGTAGGCCATTGCCTCATCGTATTCCGGGTGGTCAGGATCAGTAATAAAGAGGTTACGATATGGTTCATGATCGTAGCAGGTACAGAACACTTTTCCTTTATATTCGAAGCGATAACCAAGAGCGGTGATGGGATGATTGAGAAATTTAGTAGTCAGAAGCAGACCATCACCCAGATCGATATTCGGCTCTTCACGCAAACGTTTATACTCAATATCCGATGCAAGCTCTCCCACATTAATAGGAAAATAGCGATACTTCATCTGCCCACCGACAACATCCTTTAACGGATCATCTTCGTAGGTAACAGGTCCATGTACCGTCATCTTGGTACCTGGAATATAGATGGGAGTAAAGTAGGGAAACCCCATAATATGATCCCAATGTGTATGGGAAAGATAGAGGGCAAGCTGCAGAGGCCCGTTTGGAAGATCGTTTGCCACCAGAGAGTTACCGAGTTCTCGGATTCCGGAACCTGCATCGATAACAATGATTTCCTTTCGGCCCTCGACACGTAGCTCTATACAGGCGCCATTTCCACCATACTTCATGGTGTGTGACCCGGGACAGGGGATGGACCCTCTCACTCCCCAAAATCGCATTTTCATCATCCGTCGTCCTCTATCCTTTAGCTTTGAAGAAACACTTGTGCTTTTTCAATTTCAGCTTCAACGTCTTTGGCAACTGCCCCAAACATATCCCAACTCAAACCGGTAATTTCCAACATAGCATCTGCCCCTTCCGGTGCAGGAAAAGGATCGCCTGCATACCCAAGATCAAGGATATTTGAATACATATTAGCAAGGCCAACATATGCCACCCGAACACGCTGTTCTTCGGGGGCGGCCTCCACATCATGGTGATAGGCAATGGCACAGGTCATCGCCTCATTCAATTTCCATTTCTCAGCAATTTGCCGGCCCACTTCCTGATGATCAACACCAAGCATCTCCCGTTCCAGGTCGATAAGGGGAAGATAGTCAACTTTTACTTTCTGCAGAACGTCAATATATTCATCACCAAATGGAATTTTCCCAAGGTCATGGAGAAGCCCTGCGACAAAATATTCTTCGCACTCCATGACGGGAACACCATTCGCTTTAGCCAGCAGCTTAGCGCATACCCCGGTGGCGATGGAATGGGCCCAAAATTGTTTTGTCGGGAGAGCTATAGACTTCTTGGCACCTGACACGGAACGAATAATAGCTGTACTCAACGCCATATTCTTCACCGTGTTCATACCAAGCATGGTGATCGCGCGGGTAAGCGAAGTCACCTTATTCATAAGTGAATAGTAAGCAGAATTAATTAACTTCAACACCTGTCCAGTGAGCACAGGATCGAGTGAAATCACCTTATTTAACTCATTTGGAGAGGCATCAGTACGACTGCAGATTTCCATCACTTTACCAACTGTGGTGGAAAGACTGGGCATTCGTTTAATAAATCTGGTTATGGCTTTCCTATGAGCTGCACCTTCTTCTTCCATTACGTAATTCACCAAAATTCTGTTATACAATCAAACACATAGTAAAAAACTATCCTTCCGTATCGCTCATTGTATAGCAAGCGGAAAAGGAGGTCAAGAAAAGAGGTAGGATAACAAATGCTTTATTATTGCAAAGGGAACAGGATACGCTATTCTAAAAAGGTAGAAATGATATATGCAAATCTCAGCTTATTCAACAAGAGTTCTCGGAACACGATAGTTATTAATCGATTCACAGCCAATATGGAGCCAGGCCATGCTAAGCAAACTTCTATATTCCCTTATAGCGTTCCAGCTGTTTATCTGTACCTCCAGCAGTAATGCTTTTGCGTTTGAGTCTCACTGGAATGACTATAGAGAGCCACTGACTAAATCAATGAAAACATGCCTGGAAGGTGACGATTACTTTGTATCTGTTAACCTTCCTGCTGCCTTCTTAAGGAATCACAAAAAAATACAACTTAGCCTCACTTTTAAGAGTAAAACGTACTCACAGTATCAAAACGGTAACAAGACAACAGGCTTTTATGGTTACTCTCCATTCGTCAAAATCAATGACTCTTTTTTCTCCGGTTATTACCACTTAAACCCTGCCGACACCCCGGCGAGACAGGAATATTTACTGGAAGTTGACAGTGACGACTTCACTCCTGGAAAAAACATCATTAAGCTCGGCTTCAGCAATGATGCAGGTGGTAAAGGAGGGTGCCTTTCTAAGTGCTGTCCGTGTATTTTTGAAGAACTTGAATTTCTTCAGGCTGAATTTCCAATGCTCAATATTTCAGTTACTTCATCTCCAGAAGGATCATCGGTCTATGTGAATAATACCTACAAAGGGACAACTCCTTTAGGCCTCAGTCTTCGAGAGAAAGATTACTGGCTGAGAGTGGAAAAAGAGGGTTACGAAAAGCAATATAAAAAAGTTCATGTCTCTTCCAATAAAACCCATTTTCAATACAAAATGAAAGCAGATGGCCTTACCGTATCTGTAAAAACAAATGTTGCAAAAGCAAATCTCTATATCGATGGAAAATTTATCGGGACCACTCCACTTTCCACGCGACTTCAATCGAAATCCTATCAATTTGAGTTCAAGAAAAAAGGATATACCACGAAGAAAAAAACAATCTCAATCAGCTCGAACAACAAAAAAGTTTCTGTGGATTTACAGACCATTGTTTATCTGCTGGTAATCGAATCCAACCAACAAGATGTTGATGTTTTTATAGATGGGAAATTAAAAGGAAAGACACCATTAAACGTAGAAGTAAAGCCAGGAAAACTAGACCTGAAACTGGTTAAATCAGGATTCCAAACCATCGCTACCAGCGAAACCATTTCCCAGGGAAAAGTTATCAAATATTCTCTAGTACCAGAAATAACGATACCCGTTGCTGCTATCCCTATACCCATTACCGCTGCCCCAGTCGCCTCTTTACCTGTACAGAAAGCGCCCAAGAAAGTCACCGTTCAAACGGCAACGAACGCTCCAGAAAAATTTGGAAAATACTACGGCTTAATAGTAGGGAATAACAATTACAAACATTTAAAAAATTTAAAAACAGCAACGAACGATGCAAAGGTCTTTTCTAGATTGCTTGAAAAGCATTACGGCTTTTCCAATACAATACTAATCGATGCATCGCGAAAAGATATCCTTTTAGCATTCCAACACTATAGAGAGATCCTTACAAATAACGATAATTTATTAATCTATTTTGCTGGCCATGGCTGGTTGGACACGCTCGAAGAAGAGGGGTATTGGCTACCGGTAGATGCAGAAGAAAGCAATAAATTAAACTGGGTTTCCAATTCATCAATTACAGCAACTCTTAGAGCATTGCAGGCAAGACATGTGCTTATCATTGCAGACAGTTGCTACTCCGGAACACTTACCCGTGGCATCAAACCGGTCTTTCTAACGAGCCCTTCCCACCGAAACAACGTAATGAAGAAAAGATCCCGATCCGCAATAACCTCCGGTGGAATGGAACCGGTTTCAGATTCTGGTATTTTCCCTGATCATTCTATATTTGCCCAGGCTCTGATCAATCTTCTCCAGGACAATACCGGAGTTATGGATGCAACGGAGTTGTTCAGTAAAATTCGAAGACCTGTAATACTCAATTCTGACCAGACACCGGACTTTTCCGATATTAAAAAGGCTGGACACAATGGCGGGGAGTTCTTCTTTGTAAGACAATAAGCATTGCCTTAAAGACCTCTTCCTCACTGGGTTTATTCCTCTGAGACAGGCCACGGGGAAAATGTCAGACTTCGTGTGGCGGAGGATACGCAGTAGATGACGGCCAAGAAAAGACGTAAAAGAACAAATACTTTATTATTTTGCAAAGGGAGCGGAATACGCTATTCTACAATTATGTGAAATAATATTATCTTCGAGTCGATGCCAACTCTATAAATTTAATTTAATATTCATGGTTCGGTCGAAAAATCAACAAATCATGGAGTAACGATATGCGGAATAAACTTCCTTACTCTCTCTTAACACTTCTTTTATTCATCTTTGTCAGCAGCAGTACTGCTTTTGCATTTGAATCGTTCTGGAGCGACTACAAGACTCCATTGATTCAACCAATGAAGACCTGTCTGGAAAAAAAAGAGCATACTATCTCTGTGACTTTACCTGCTGAGTTTTTATGGAGTAATAGAACGATTCAGCTGGCTCTCAGATTCACGAGCAAGACACCTCCTGCTGAAGAACAGAGAAACACGAAGATGGGGTTCCACGGCTATGCTCCATATGTAAAAATCAATAATTCTTTTTTCCATGGTTACTATCACCTGCAAATCCCACCGACTCCAGCAACACAGGAGTATCTACTAGAAGTTAACAGCAGTGAGTTCGTCCCGGGAAAAAATACAATTACGCTCGGTTTTGCCAATTATGAAGGGAGCAAAAGAAAATGCCCGGATACGTGTTGCCCATGCATTTTCGAAAAAATTGAATTCCGCCAGGCTAAACCTCCCCTTGTTACTATTACTGTGACCTCATCTCCCCCGGGGGCCTCAATCTTTATTGATGATATCCACAAAGGTACAAGCCCGGCAAGCTTCAGGGTTCGCGCAAAGGATCATCGGCTGCGGCTAGAAAAAAAAGGCTACGTAAAGCATAACAAAATGATTCACGTATCTTCCTGGAACACATCTTTTAAGCAGACCATGACAGCAAACGGCCATATGATAGCCGTTAAAACAAATATCAAAAATGTAAAACTCTACATCGATGGAAAATTCATCGGAAACACGCCATTGTCAACTCGTCTCAAATCCAAGACCTATCAATTTGTATTCAAAAAAGATGGCTATACCACCAAGAATAAAACTATACAGATCAGTTCAAACAACCAAAAAATTTCTGCTGATTTAGCCCCCACGAACCATCCTATAACGAGAGTCCCTAATCAGGAAAATAGAACCATCAGTGCAACTCCATCCAAGAAATCGGTTAGGCCGCCGACGAAGTTCGGCAGATATTATGGATTAATTGTAGGTAATACCAATTACGAACATCTAAACGATATTAAAACAGCAACAAGCAACGCAAAAAATTTTTCCACCTTACTTGAAACTCATTATGGCTTTTCCAATATGATACTTATTGATGCTTCGCGAAGAGATTTCTTTTCGGCAATTCAACACTACAGGGAAACCCTAACTGAAAATGACAATCTATTGATCTACTTTGCTGGTCACAGTAAACTTGACCCCCTTGAACAGGAGGGGTACTGGTTGCCAATAGATGCAGAAAAGAGCAATAAATCAAACTGGATTGCAAACTCATCCATCATGGCAACATTAAGAGCACTGCAGGCAAGACATATCCTCATCATTGCAAGCAGTTGGTTTTCAGAGACCCTGACTCGTGAGATCAAGCCAATATTTCTCACAAATCCTGACTATAGAGAGAGAGTAATGAAAAAGAAATCCCGATCCGCTATAACCCCGGGAGAAGTAAAGTCAGCTTCAGGTGAAGATCCTTCTTCTGATAATTCAATATTTGCGAGAATTTTGATCAATAATTTACAGGACAATAAAGGTATTATAAATGCAGCACAACTTTTCAGTAAAATTCGTAAACCTCTTATTTTAAACTCCATGCAGAGCCCCGAATTCTCAGACATAAAAAAGGCTGGCCACGATGGAGGAGAGTTCTTTTTTATCAGGCAATAGGGTATTCTCCCTACTATTTTTTCTACACATGCTTATTCCGAGGTACCATTTTTCATGGATCGTTTTGCACGAACACGCTGTTTTCTAGGCGACACTAAATTCAATCTTCTAAGACAGGCCACTGTAACAATTGTTGGACTTGGTGCGGTGGGAGGATATGCAGCAGAAGGACTTGCACGAGCGGGTATAGGACACTTGCGACTGGTTGATTTTGACACCATCCAGCCATCAAACATTAACCGCCAGATATTGGCACTTGAAAGTACCCTTGGCCAGACGAAAGTTGATGTGGCAAAACAGCGGATCAAGCTTATTAATCCGGAGTGCCGGGTGGAAGCCCTGGAACTCTTTGCTGCCGAAGAAACACTAGACGAGATCCTAAGCCCCACACCGGATATCCTGATAGATGCCATCGACTCACTCAACCCCAAAGTCCAACTTCTTGTTGGGGCTCACAAACGACAAATCAAAACATTTTCTTCCATGGGGGCGGCTTTACGAACAGATCCGGGAAAAATCAAAGTCGGTGATATAATGACATCAAATCACTGTCCACTGGCCAAGCATGTCCGGAACCGCCTGCGACGTCAGGGAGTGGAAGGTGGAATAGCGTGTATATACTCCACGGAGCGAGTGGAATTCAACTATCAAGGCCCCGAAGAGACGAGCCAGCCAGCATCTGCCTATGAAGACCGGGGCAGAAAGCGAAATATGCTCGGATCACTCCCCACGATCACCGGAATTTTTGGACTGATACTGGCCAATGAAGTACTTTTGTATCTGACCCAAAATGGATAAAAACAAAATAGTTTTACTCGTGCTTAGCCATACTCGACCTGACAGGTTTGAAAATAACATATGAGCAGACCTGACATTCAAAGTAGGAATATAATTATTAAAAACTATGTGAAATCCGAAAGATTATAGTTGGCTCTTTATACAAAGTTTTGTTCCTCTATTAGCCAGCCCCCACTTCTTACGCAAACAAAACATCAAATTTCTCAAGGTACCCTATAATAATAAAAAGCAGAGCCCCATAACCACTGTAGGTACCAAAGAATAGACCAGCAGAAGGAGCGGGGAAACTCCGTTTATAAAGTATTTTTTTAGTAGCGCTTGCCCTGCCGGATTTGGTGCATTCGCAATCACAGTGAGGCCACCACCAGTAACGGCACCGGCTACTACCATGTATTTAAGGTTATCGGTTAAACCTGGCACCAGGGTGCTCAGATAGGTTATGGCGGCATTATCGTTAAAGGCAGTAAGTACCGTCGCAGCCAACATAAGAGGAAATTCCCCCAAACTGCCCAGTACTGGTGCAATCCACCATCCTTGCAATCCACCATGGATCACCAGTCCCCCTAGAAAAAATCCTACCAGCATCGGCGGTTTCAGGTTCACTGTGTTTTGGAATGGCCAGGTGACATGGGAAAAGCCGATAAAAAAGAGCAAGCCAGAAACAAAGATAGCTGGATAATGGGCATTGAAGATAGTCCAGACCATAAAGGCCACGTGGACGGCCATAATCCAACCCGGCACTTTACCACAGCGTTCATCCCAGTTGGGGTCAATCAGCTTTGCCCTCTTGTCCCTGGGGAGTAAACCAGGTACAGAGATGCTCATATGCTGGATCTTAAGGTTTTCAAACTCCTGCTCAAATGTCTCTTCAAGAAGCGTACAATCATTATCCTCACACCCCCCAGCTGATAGGGCAGACACTCTGGCAGCATCCTTAATGCGCTCAAATTCTTGCTGTAAATCATGGCCAATTCGCTCTTCAGCCATCCTCAGATCTTTTTTAAGAAACTCGCTGTGAATATATTTCTCCTTGATCTCTTTTTTGAGCTGGAACAGCTTAAATTTCTTTTGTAGGACGGCAATTTCTTTTTTGAACACCAGAAAAACGATGGCATTTGAGATAATAATACCGATAACAGCCTTCCATCCAAAGGTGGTAAACATAAAGGGAAGGTCCCAGTTCCAGGGGGCCGCGACCATAAGAACTGGTGGAGCGGCAAAATGGGTAAGGGTTCCGCCAACCGAAATATTCACAAAAAGTAGTGCAATGGTGGCGTATTTAAACTTATGGCTCGGCTGCAATTCGTAACATTTTTGTGCCAGCAGCATGGCGGAAATAGTCATGGCGGCTGGTTCTGTAATGAAAGAGCCAAGGATCGGGCCAAAGGTCATAATAGTCAACCACCAAGCTGCTAATGTGCCTTTAAAAACAGCCGCTATGCGACTCATAATATTTTCAGAAAGTTTCAGAATAGGTCGGGAGGAGGCCAGTGTCATGATAACCACGACAAACATCGGTTCCGTATAATTGACTCCACTTACATAATTGACAAAGGTATGCCAGTCATAGAAGAAAACGACTGCAGCACAGAGCGCCACAGCCCAGAGACCAAAAACGACCTCAACCTCGCCAAGAAAATGAAAGGTCTCGGAAAGAAGATGAGTGGAGTTTTCTGATTCCCGGCCTGCTTCAATCTTCTTCTGATGTTCGGCTTTCCACTTGTGGGCATAGTAGAGAAATTTGCTGCTTAAAAATGTATGAAGGATGGCAACTAGAAAAATAAGAGTGGCGACCAAGTTAAACGGGCTATGACTGACACGGTTTTTAAGAATTGCACCGACACCGTTAATATTAGTATCATGATAGCTTGCAAAGCTTGGCGGGAAATTAACTGCTGCCTGATGCGAGCTAGAGGCGCCTTCACCAGCGTAGACAGAGCTAGCAAGCAGCAAAAAAACAAAAAAGAGGATGATTTTCCATCGTACTTTCATAAATTCTCCTTCAATTCTTCCTGATCCTTGTAACGTGTCCCCGTTGTCAAGACAGTCACCACCAAAAAACGAGATAAAGTCTTCCGTCATACTGATCTTTATTTCCATCCTCTTGGTAGCAGTTCCATCGGAGTTTTCACAAAACGACTTATGTTCTGTATTCAGCAAGATAGAATAATCTAGTTGTGCGATATCAACAAGATTTTTGAAGATTCCTTACTACATATAACCATCGGTCTCATACTGATATCTAGATTCATACGGGGGACTGGTGCGGTATGCTATTGCCGATACAATTACTTTGAAATAACGAGTGCAGAAAAAGAAGAAACCTCACAATGAAATTAAATCGCCATTCTTATATACATTGACAAGGGGTATTTTAATGGCTGACCCATTTTTATGGCCCCATATTCACCTTCAAACAACTCATAGCGTTGGACTGAATGTTGTACCCATTTTATTGTGTAATATCACCATAGTTGTATATGCGGTTACGTCCGGTTTGTTTGGCTTCATATAAGGCTTTGTCAGCTGCTGCCAAGAGTGTTTGTGATGTACTTGCATGATCTGGATACGAAGCGATACCAATACTGACCGTCATTGATATCTGAGTGCCATTCCCCAAATCCCACTGTTCATTTGCAATCGTCTCACATATACGCTGAGCTAATATTGAGGCGGCTGCAGAGTCAGTTTCCTGTACCAGCACAGTAAATTCCTCCCCCCCATAACGAAACAAAAGATCACTTGTTCTTGCTTGATTCGTCAGGCGTTTCCCTAATTCGACCAGAACGGCATCTCCAGCCGGATGCCCGTATGTGTCATTTATCTGTTTAAAATGATCGATATCAACCATAAACAGCGACACAGGCCTATCATAGCGTGTGCACAAGACGATTGTATCCTCCAACATCATATCAAATTGGCGGCGATTATAGAGCCCTGTGAGCCCATCTTGTGTTGCTATTTTTTGAAGCTGCAATTCATTGCAAGCCATACGCTTACCAATACGTCCTACAAACCAGTAAAAGAACAGGATCAAAATGGTTGCCGCAATAACCATAATAACGGTTCCAATGATCACCGTCTCCCGAATCTGCTTTGCGAGTATGGAGGTGTCAATGAGCATCACCATCGTTCCGACGAATTGCCCAGAGACATCCTGTAATGGCTGAAAAATGGCATGTTGATTATTCAGTCCAAGTTTCACCTTGGAAGCAGACTCAAAATTATTGAAGTCTATTTCAAGAATACGTGCTGACAGTGTTTCTGGCAGTAACTGGTCACCATATACACTGAGTACTGTTTGAGGGAAACGTTCCCAGTCCGGAACTCTGCCAAATGTCCGCATACCATCTTCCCAGTCACTTTGATTAAGATACTGTTTATTGATCAGCAGAAAGAGGTGCAAGCCAAAAAGATCCTGAATCGCATTGAAAGTTTGATCTACTTCCATACCTAACTCCACAAAGCCGAGCAGTTTTTGCGTCTGTTCCTCATACCATGGTTGGACATATCGCAATGTTAGGGTACCCAGTGGGCCAAGTTCAACTCCGTAGACTTCCGCTCCATCCTTTTGGGCCATCAAAGTGGTTTGACGATTGATGGTATCGCCGTATTTCTCAGGCTTGTGTACACGCAGCAGATTTACACGATCCGGGCCGGAAAAATAAAAATGGGTCACACCATAATGCCGATTAATGTCCTCGTAGACGGGTGCAAAACGTTGTAGTAACTTTTTGCGATCTTGCGCTGCAAGAGCAGAGGTAAGTTCCCGGTCAGTCTTGAGAACATCCATTACAATCTGTAGCGCTTTGGCGTTCTGTTGGATACTATTTTGATAGAGGTTGATTGTGGATGATTGTAACTGAACAATATCTCCGTCTATCGTTTGATATTCATGGAAGTACACAGTTGCGACGATAACCAGTACCGCAAAAGAGAGTGTAACGATAATAGGTGTCAGAAATTTGAAGCGGAGTCGATTGGTATATTTCCTAACCTTACCATCGAAGTTGTAAGTGGACAAATTTTGTGAGTCAGTGAGCGTTTCCGTCGGTTCATGATTCGCTTTGCTTTTCATCGTACCAACTACTTTGAGTGTTTTTATCAGAATCAAATTGAAAAAAAGGTTAGCGACAGAAATCGGCAAATCAACTGACAAGCAGCAACTTACTCTTTTTCCAAGATTCCTTTCTTCACTTAAAATTAATTACTATTCAGAACAATACTACCACGGAAAATATCAATAGCTGTAGTACTTCTTTCTGTATTTGTGTAATTATTTAAATGTTTGAACATAAGTATAGGCAAGGTTAACCATCTGGTAAGATGTTTTAATAAGGTTATTTCTTATTTAATAACACGCTATTATTTCTCAAACTCCTAGGTCAACCAATTATCACCACACACGTTTTGTACAATATACAGGGGATCCGAATGGCGTTGAATTACCCCCTGTAAAGGCAAGAAGGTAGAACGAGAAGAAGAAGAATTTAGGTGGAGCAGTGGCAAGAGGCAAGGCATATCTCTGTGATGAAGATGATAGTCCTATGAAAGTTGACACGCAGTTTAAAACAAATCTGAATGAGATCGAACAACTTTTAAGCCGATAAAACAAAAATATCACAATAGAGTATGATGATGTCACCCCTCTAGATTCGCGCCTTCGCGGGGATGACGCGAAAAACAGCTCAGCTTTGTACGTAATCAAGACCAAGTATTGTGTTCCATAAATCAACACTCAATCCAAATAATTTCCAGATCAGATACAAACAACTACAATTTACCAGAACATCCAGTTGCCAGTTACCACAACATAGATGCCCAAGCCAAGGTTCGTTACCGTATGAGCAACCACCACACCTCTGAGCTTCTTTTGGCGAAGCAGCAAAAGTCCGTAGAGTAGACCAGCAATAACGCCCACAACAATTCGATGATGTTCAAGGCCAAACAGAACAGCTACGCCCAAAAAAGAAAGCCATGAAAAAGTCCCGATGGCAACGGATCGAAAATCCACCTCAATAAGATATCGCATCAAAAATGATCGCCAGAATAACTCTTCCATAATGGGCACGACGATGGACGCTCCAATCAGACGTACTACAATCAATCCAATCGCCGCACTTTGAGATCCCATCATGGCATAGGGATCGAATCCAGTGCCGGGAGCAAACTGATACAAAACCCCTTCCGGTGCAATCCACAACACCAGAACGAGCAGCCCACAGAGAACGGATACAGCAAACTCCCCAAACGTCAGCCCCGCAGCAAAATCATCCACATACTTGCGGCGCCAGAACCAGAGTACTCCTCCAACAAGAATAGTCTTTGCGATATACAGATAGGGGGCCAGATCTGGGAAATATCTGGCCGGTTCAGTGAGGAGTAGAAAAAGAACAAATGGGACAACATAGGGCAACCATGGTTGCTTTATAAAATTCATTTTTGAACTCTTTTTCACACTCTTCTCCTGTTATAGGAACAGACTCAACACTCGTGTTTCACCAGAAAATCAGTCACCATTTCTTCCATAATATCAAGCTGATCTCGCCCTGTCTCATTGGTAATAATCCAGGAGCAGCGCTGGTAGGCACGATACAGATCTTCAGGGATTTTGATTTTCAATTGAAGCATCCTATCGCTCGCCTCTATCCGGCTTCTTTCAGTCATTTCTTACTATGAGCCAGGTGAAAGCTGACAGCCTGTTCATAGCTAATTCCACTTCCGCCAAAGATATCGAGTGCGCTACCAATGGTTGCGTGCAAACGATTTTGACCAAGCTCAGCAATCAACTCCATATCTTGAATATCCTTGACCCCACCAGCATACGTCGTTGGTATGGAACTCCAGTCGGCTAATCTTTTCACCAGGTCCACCTCTATTCCATTACACTGTCCCTCAACGTCTGCGGCATGTATCAAAAACTCGTCACAAAGAGATGCAAACTGCTCAATAACTTCGGGACTGATTACAACATCAGTATACTTTTGCCATCGATCCGTTACAATATAGTAGTCATCCCCTTTACGTCGGCAGCTGAGATCAAGAACAAGATTTTCCTTTCCCACCGCCTTCACAAGTTTTTGAAGCCGATCACTATCCACATGTCCACCCGAGAAAACATAGGAAGTGACAATAACGTGGGACGCCCCCTTGTCCAGCCACTCCTTGCCATTGTCCGCAGTAATACCACCACCTATCTGCAATCCTCCAGGCCAGGCAGCAAGCGCCTCCGTTGCCGCTCTCTCATTTCCGGGACCAAGTTTGATAATATGGCCACCGGTAAGATTATCCCTGCGATAGAGATCAGCAAACCAGGAAGATGGGTGGCTTGCTGTGAAATTTGTCCGCAGATTATCCGGCTCATCGTCGTTTAAGGTTGAGCCAACAATCTGTTTTACCAAACCATTGTGAAGATCTATACAGGGTCGAAATTGCATAAGGAATTGTGTGTGGTTATCGAGTTTACGGTTGGCGAACTGAATGGTATTTGTATCTACCATTCATATTGATTAATCAAAAAAAAGGCGGGTATTTCCGATTGGAAATACCCGCCCTATGACTTCAGAAAGAAAGCGTGAACTATCGTTACTTATTTACGCCTTCTTAATCAGCATTGTTGCGGGATCAAGAACCAGAGACTTTCCTGCATCCACGGAACACGCTTCAGGACATTTTAAAGTCTTCAATCTGATGTCACCATCTTCCGGAGAAATAAGAAGCACAGTGTCAAAAGCATCGTCAACTTCATGACATGGTGCAGGGACGCCGTTGACGCTGACTCTATCATCTTCGCGGTGACTCACTGCAGAAAACCAGATCATTTTCAGATCATTTTTTTCAATAAAACCTTTCAGCTCACTTAAAGCTGAGGCGCTACCTGTCTCGGTGAAATCAAAGCCATCAATAACCAGACAATCAGCTTTAAAAATACCCTGCTGAGAAAGATCTTCCATGCGCTCCTCAAGGGTTGCGGCACTAAAGCTATTCTCTTTGAAGGTCATAATCATACGATCCTGCATTGCGTCATCAACAATCTGTTGGAAATCTTCAACATCTTGTTCCTGATTCATCAGGGCAAGGATATCATCATACCAGGTTTTGGTTTTCTCCAATCCCTCACCAATTGCTACATGCAGAACCTTGTTGTTACGAAATAAGGAATCCATGGCAATCTGTACAAGAATTGCTGTTTTCCCAAGACCAGCACGAGCCATAACCAAGCCAACGCGACGGCCATCATTTCCATCTTCTTTTTCAAGGCCTAAAGCCCGTAACGGATTGTTTGCTACCAGGTCTTCTTTTCCCATGGCACTACCTCTTATAGTCATTTGCGGCAGCCGCTAGGCTTGCCTTGACAGACAGCAGTGCTGTCCGAAACAAAAAATCAAAATTATTGTATCAATATTCAGAACAGAAAACTCTATCTTTCTTTTCTCTCATCCTGATATTTCTTAACCAACTCTTCACTCACACTCTTTGGAACAGGCTTAAAGCTTGAAAACTCCATGGTAAACTCTGCTTTTCCCTGAGTCAGGGAGCGCAGTGCTGTGGAGTAACCAAACATCTCAGACAGAGGAACTTCAGCCTCTACCACGGTGTAACTGCCTTCCTCCGTAGTACCGATAATCATACCACGACGCTGATTGATACTTCCCATAACAGATCCCTGAAACTCGGAAGGTCCTTCAACGGCAACCTTCATAATAGGTTCCATAATAGTTGGTTTGGCTTTTGCGTATCCTTCTCTGAAGGCACCGGCTGCAGCAAGCTGGAAGGCCACATCGGAGGAATCGACGGCATGGAAAGCACCGTCATTAATAACGCAACGAACTCCAGTAACGGGAGAGCCGCAAAGAGTTCCCTTGGCCAGACTCTTGGTGAAACCTTTGTCACAGGATGAAATAAACTCGCGTGGAATAGATCCACCAACGATCTTATCTTCAAATTCGTATTCGCCCTCTTCCATGGGCTCCATATAACCAGAAACACGACCAAACTGACCGGAACCACCAGTCTGCTTTTTATGGGTGTAGTTAAACTCTGCACGGGCAGAAATGGTCTCACGATAGGCAACCTGAGGAGCACCAACTTCAACTTCAGCCTCATACTCACGCTTCATACGCTCAACATACACTTCAAGGTGCAACTCACCCATACCAGAGATAATGGTCTCACCGGTTTCATGGTCAACAAAGGTCTTGAAAGTAGGATCTTCCTTGGTAAAACGATTGAGTGCCTTGGACATATTGATCTGAGCTTTATTATCACTTGGCATAATGGCAAGTGAAATAACGGGCTCTGGAATATGCATGGAACTCATGGAACAGGTAAGTTTCCCATCAGTAAAAGTATCACCGGATGCACAATCAACACCAAAGAGCGCCACGATGTCACCGGAACCGCAGGAATCAATATCTTCCATATCATCGGAATGCATACGAACCAGACGTCCAACTTTCACTTTTTTACCGGTTCGAATATTGTAAACAGTGTCGCCCTTCTTCAATGTGCCTTGGTAGGTACGAACATAGGTAAGCTGACCGTAACGTCCATCTTCCAATTTAAAAGCCAGCATAATAAGAGGATCTTCATCGTCATTGCTTACTGGAAATTCCTCTTCGTTCTTATCAAGGTCAAGTCCGATATTTTCAACATCTGTGGGACAGGGAAGATAGTATTCAACGGCATCAAGAAGTGGTTGAACAGCTTTATTTTTATAGGCAGAACCGATAAAAACGGGCGAAAATTCAAGGGCAAGAGTACCTGCGCGAACAGCTGCTTTTACCATATCAGTCGTGATTTCTGTTTCTTCAAGCATTGCTTCCATCAGCTCATCGGAAAACATGGAAACAGCATCAAGCAGTTCTTCACGTTTTTCATCTGAAGCATCCTGAAGTTCTGCTGGAATTTCTTCTTCACGAAGAATCTCCCCATTCTCACCATCAAAATAGATGGCCTTCATGGCAACCAGATCAACCACACCTTCAAGATCAGTTTCAAGACCAATGGGAAGCTGCAGCATATGTGCATTCAGACCCAATTTATCCTGAAGCTGTCCGGTTACCCGCTCGGGATTGGCACCGGTACGATCACACTTATTGATAAAGGAGATACGAGGAACATTGTATCTGTCCATCTGTCTGTTGACAGTGATGGACTGCGACTGAACACCACCAACGGAGCAGAGAATCAGTACGGCACCATCGAGTACACGAAGAGCACGCTCTACTTCAACGGTGAAGTCAACATGGCCCGGAGTATCGATAATATTGATTTTGTTTCCCTTCCAGGTACAAAAAGTAGCTGCAGACTGGATGGTAATTCCACGCTCTCTCTCAAGTTCCATGGAATCCATTTTTGCACCAACACCGTCTTTGCCACGAACATCATGGATGGCATGGATTCTGTCGGTATAAAACAGAATACGTTCGGTCAAGGTTGTTTTCCCTGAATCAATATGGGCACTGATCCCGATATTTCGCACGTGGCTTAAATCTACACTCATGTCTGCTACCCTCTACCTGATTCTTCCTGCCGGAAACCCGGCTCAGTTCGCCTGAAACGAACTTAATATGAAATAAAAAAATAAGGAGCCACAGCTTTCTGCAACTCCTTACTCAACAATTTGAATGGATCGAAGTGTATCATCCGCCAATATTTATTAAAAATTCGGGAGATTACCTACTTCAAAAGTTCTCGCCATAAAATCCAAGGCAAGAAAAACCAGAAATAATACCCTATTTAACGTCCTAAGGGAAGTATTTTTTTTTTTTTGCCAAGAGCTGCCTTTTCAAAACACCTTTTCTGCCTATTTCTTGACTTTTTAGTTTATTCTCCCATAACCTGAAAGAAGAGAAACAGTATTACCCTTTATTCTTGGGAAAAGTGGCTTTTATGCAAAACATCATGAGTATCTGTAACTACTGCGGCTGTGGTTGCGGAGTCTATCTTCGAGTCGAGCATGGACGTGTTGTTGGTTCCCATCCCAGCAAAAGCCACCCCATCAGTCGGGGCAACCTCTGTTCTAAGGGGTGGCATCTCCATGAGTTTATCCATTCTGAGCATCGACTCACCGAGCCTTTACTCCGTAAAAATGGTACACTCCAGGAAGTCAGCTGGGAGGAAGCGCTCGACTTCACCGCTACGGCACTTCTCCACGCAAAAGAAATATCCGGGCCGGACAGCATAGGTGTTCTCTCGAGTGCAAAATGCAGCAACGAAGAAAACTATCTGCTCCAAAAACTTACCCGGGCAGGACTTGGCACCAACAATATTGATCACTGCGCACGACTCTGACACTCTTCCACCGTGGTAGGTCTTGCCACTAGTTTTGGATCCGGAGCCATGACAAATTCAATTGGGGAACTCGTTGATGCCGACGTCCTCCTGATCACTGGTTCCAATACCACTGAAACCCACCCGCAGATTGGACGTAACATTTTAGAAGCTGTGGATGGTGGGGCCAAACTCCTTGTTATCGATCCACGCAAAACCGACATTGCAAAACAGGCCCATATCCATCTTGCACTGCGTCCCGGGACCGATATTGCACTCATCAATGCAATGATGCGTACTATTCTCGATGAAGACCTGGCCGATGACCTTTTTATTGCCATGCGTACGGAGAACTTCATTGCCCTTCGTGATTATCTCCATCGCCTGAACTTAGATGAACTCGCCGACATTACAGGGATCAATCTGGACAGGATTCGTGAAGCTGCATGTATATATGCTAGAAGCAGTAAATCCGTTATCTGTTACTGCCTCGGAGTGACCCAGCACACCTGCGGCACAGCCAATGTTCAGGCGGTGGCAAATCTTGCCATGCTCACCGGCAATGTAGAGAAGAAACATAGTGGCGTTGACCCGCTTCGAGGCCAGAACAACGTACAGGGGGCCTGCGACATGGCCGCACTCCCTTCGGTCCTGCCCGGCTATCAAAACCTTGCAGACAATGAAATACGAGCCAGATTTGAAGCTGTCTGGAAAAGAGAAATAGCAGCAACGCCCGGAAAAAGTCTTACGGAAATGACCCATGCAGGAAAAGATGGCGCAATAAAAGCCATGTTTATTATGGGTGAGAACCCAGCTCTCAGCGATCCTCATCTGGATCCTGTTCAAGAGACATTAAAGCACCTTGATTTTCTAGCAGTGTCGGACATATTCCTCACCGAAACGGCGCAACTTGCCGATGTGGTCTTTCCAGCCGCCTCCTTTGCTGAGAAGGGTGGTACGATTACCAACTCCGAACGCAGAGTGCAACTCTGCCGCCCCGCCATTGCCCCCATCCACAACTGCCGTCCCGACAGCCACATTATTATGGAACTTGGAAAACGTCTCGGTTGTCCCGGTATGGAGTTTGACAGTGACGCTGAAATCATGGAAGAAATTAGCCTACTTACGCCAATTTATGGCGGCATGCACTATGACAGACTCGCGGAAAACTTTGGCCTGCAATGGCCCTGCAGCGATCGCGACCATCCCGGAACCGAATTTTTACACAAATATTATTTCACAAGAGGTAAGGGATGTTTCACCATCACCAAACACCAGGAGCCCTTTGAAAAAACAGAAAATGAATACCCCTTCACACTCGTCACCGGCCGTGGTTCTTATCACCATTTCCATACAGCAACCATGACCAGAAATTCAAAACGACTGGTGCGTGAATATCCGCAGGCACTCCTTGAAATAAACATCAACGATTGCAAAAAGCTCAATCTAAAAGACGGAGAGACCGTGGAACTCAGGTCCAAACGGGGGGCAGTTCACATCACAACTCAAATCACAGACCGGGTTCAACCGGGTACCGTCTTTTCCTCTTTCCATTTCTTTGAAGTCCCCATCAATCAGCTCACCGTTGATGCCATGGACCCGCAGTCAAAATGCCCCGAGTTCAAAGTATGCTCAGTAAGCTTAACGAAGGTAAGCCATGATTGACTTAAAAGAGCTGATTCTTGAAAAAGACAATCTCTATCCTCTGCTGCGTAAGCTAATGAAAGATGCCAGGCTGATTGCACCGGTGGAAAATGAATTTGGCGACACCCTGTTCTCTGTTATTGATGATATTGACACCACAAAAATTGATTTAACCAATCAGCCTCAGGAATCCCTAAAACCATTTTTCCTCCCCCAACAGGAAACAGTTGCCAGCTATACAATCGATGAAGGAGAATACAGTTTTACCCCTCCGCCCCCTGCTCTCCAAACCATTTTCTTTGGAGTCCGTTCCTGCGATCTCACCGCCCTGCTCTATATGGATCTTATCTTTTCCAAACCGGTAAAAGATGCCACCTATTACGACAGGCGTAACCACTCACTGATCATCACCCTTGGCTGCAATCAGCCATTTGACAACTGTTTCTGTGAAGCAACCGGCAGTGGTCCTTATCTGGAATATGGCTATGGCCTGCAGTTTATTGATCTCGGGGATTGCTTCTATGTTTCAGCCGGGCGTAGCAAGGGAGCAGATCTCCTTAAAAAATGGAGCTACTTTTTCAGAGAGGTAGAAGAGGATGATCAGAAACGGCGCTACCAGCTTCTGCTCGAAGCACGCGGACAGTTTACCAAAAACATTCAGGTGGCCCACGCCTGCAGGAAGTTGCAAAAAGAGCCTGTAACAGAAGAAATCTGGGAGCAGCTCTCGAGTCGTTGTTACGATTGCGGTGGATGCGCCTACGTCTGTCCTACATGCACCTGCTTTTCAGTGGACGACACACCGATTGACAGGAACAGCGGCCTACGAATTCGAAGCTGGGATGCCTGTACCAGTAGCGGATTCACCAGAATGACAGGAGGCGACAATCCGATCGACCGCAGCCGCCATGCCTTAAAAAGACGTTTTCTCCATAAGTTAAAGTATGATTTCAGCAGCCATGGGAAGGCGTCCTGTACCGGCTGTGGACGCTGCGTTGATATCTGCTTTGGCGGAGTTGATATAACCACCTTTATTGATCTGTTCACCAAGCAGGAAACAGTATGAATACCAATTTTATCCCAGAGCGCGCTATAATCCGCACAATTGTCCATGAAAATGAGCAAATTTCCACCTTCCGCTTGGAACTTATTAATAAGAACGTCCCCTTCACCTTTCTTCCCGGCCAGTTTCTTATGCTCTCCGTACCTCATTGCGGAGAGGCAGCCATCTCCATCTCCTCCTCACCCGAAGCACTACCGCTTTTTGATCTCTCTATTCGCAAAGCCGGAGAACTCACATTAGCTATTCACAAAATTCAGGAGGGTGACCAGGTGGGAGTACGAGGCCCCTTTGGAACCCCCTTTCCCATCGAAGAGTTTGCAAGCAAAAATCTCCTTTTTATCGCCGGGGGCATTGGCTTGGCACCGCTTAAAAGTGTAATCGATCACTGTCTCTTTCAAAGCAGTACCAAAGAAGATGCAGCAGGGAGCATCACCCTTCTTTACGGCAGCAGAAGCCCGTCGGATATTGCATTCAGGCAGGTCATTGAGCTATGGAAAAAACAGGGAGTGGATTGCCGGATAACCGTTGATGAAAAAGACTCCTCCTGGAATGGAAATGTGGGACTGGTTACGGATCTATTAAGCCGCTGTGCAACAGACAGCAATACAAGATCACTCGTCTGCGGCCCACCGATTATGATCCGCTTTGTTATTTCCCAACTGTCAGCCATGGGCTGTGACGACACCGCAATCTTCACCACCCTCGAACGCCATATGAAATGCGGCATGGGGCTTTGTGGACATTGCCACCTGGATGGTAAACTGGTCTGTATTGACGGCCCTGTTTTCAGCCTCAGTCAGTTAAAAAGGCTTGATGTAACGGAGTTTTCCAGATGAACGACAATCGTTCACTCTGTCGGGTTATTTGTCTTCCTACGAATAAAACCATTGAAGTACCGTATAAAACCACTATTTCAGAGCAAGTGGGCCTTCAAGTTGGAAATTCCCAACAGGTTATTCTTGCCGATGCTAATGGTTCTTTGGTGGGTTCCTGGATGAACAAACTGTCCAATCCTATTCGTCAGGATATGGATCTGGCGGGACGTAAAACGACAAGTTTTAAGCTCTTTAAGAGAGTCAGTTTCAAAGATCAATATGTGGCATCCATATTCATGCCCCACACCGATCTCGGCTTTTTTCCAGGCACTGCAAAGCGCAGAGCGGCCCGGAAACAATCTTCTAAACAACAATAAGAGACAACCATGCACATACTAATCCTTGAAGACTCTAAAGCAAGCAGAGTACTACTCGAAGCCCGCCTCAACAAAGCAGGCCATACAACCCAATCAGCAGTCAACGGTCGCCAGGGATTCTTGCTTGCTACCTCAAAACAGTATGATGTGATCATAAGCGATCTCAATATGCCAGGCTGGGATGGCTTTAAGTTTATTGAAGCGATGAAAGTTGTCTGTCCCCGCATCCCCATTATTGTTATCTCCGGCTCCTTTGATGATCCTGAAACCAGGGAGCGCCTACTCTCCACCGAGACGGTGATCGGAGTCTTCGGCAAGCCGTTTGATTTTAATCAGATCGACGAACTGCTCAGCGGTTTAAAAGGACAGACAAATAGTTCTGTCAGCAAAATGGCAAGAATTGTGGCGACCATTGGGCCTGCAAGTAACACCAAAGAAATACTCGGAAAAATGATTGTTGCCGGTATGGATGTAGCAAGATTAAACTTCTCTCATGGCAGCCACGAGGATCATGCAAAAACCCTTGCCAACATTCGGTCTGCCGAAAAAGAGTGGGGGAAACCCATTGCCGTCCTGCAGGATCTCTGCGGACCCAAAATTCGCACCGGCCAGATGGAAGATAACGAAGTCCAGCTCGTAACAGGAAAAACCGTAACAATACAAGCCAAGACAATTATAGGCAATTCCAGCCGATTTTCCACCATCGCCCCGGAAATCCTGAGCGACCTTCGGGAAGGCGACCCGGTACTACTTGATGACGGGCTGCTTGAGTTGAAAGTTATCAAAGAAGGAGCAGAGGACGTCCGGTGTAAAATCATTATGGGGGGTATCCTGAAGTCAAGTAAAGGCATTAACCTGCCCATGACCAGACTCTCGCTGCCATCGGTTACCGAAAAAGACAAGCGTGATCTTGCATGGGGACTCGATCATTCAGTCGATTACGTAGCTCTTTCCTTTGTCCGTTCTGCTGCTGAGATACTCGACATTAAAAAGATCATCGTAACCTCTGGGAAAAGAGATATCCGGGTAATTGCCAAGATTGAAAAGCCCGAGGCGGTGGAACATATAATGGATATTATCGAAGCCGCCGATGCCATAATGATTGCCCGTGGTGATATGGGAATCGAACTTCCGGCGGCACGGGTTCCACGAATCCAACAGGAGATAATCAACCTCTGCTGGCAGCAGAACACCCCTGTTATCACTGCCACCCAGATGCTTGACTCCATGACAGTTAATGCAATACCCACCCGCGCCGAAGTAACAGATGTATCCGTTGCCATCAAGGAAGGGACCGATGCGGTGATGCTTTCCGGCGAAACTGCTGCCGGACGAGACCCGGTTAATGTGGTGCGAACCATGGCATCGATTATCACCGAAGAGGAACAGTACCAGTTTAGTGATCCCTTTGAAGAGAGTAAGGATAGTTTGAAAAAAGCTCCTCCTGCAATCGCCGCTGCTGCCAACCTTCCCGGGGTAGCACTGACAATGCTGCTTGACACACGGGGCACCCTCTATCAGCACCTCTCAAAGTACAGTCGCAACGAACCCAACATCCTGGTGACACGCTCGCTTCACGTAGCCCGTCATTCAAGCCTTTATAAAAACCTTGTCCCCATTATTATACGGGATGATATCTCACGCGACGAAATGGTATTTAAGGCCATTGGAATTGCAAAGGAATGGGGGTATTTGCATACAGGTGATATTTTTGCGGTGGTGGAGGGAGAACGTTTAACTCAGGGAGGCATTCCCCAGGCAGGAGCCCTCCAGCTTATCACTGTTAGCTGATTCCTCTTTTTTAAAAAGGTATCCCTATGACACCGATTGAACTCAGTCCTATTATAGAAGAAATTGTTTTCCATCGTAGCGCCACCCTAAATCTCCTTTTGGTAATGGTGGTGATCTGGTCGGCCGGTGTTGTCTGCCGTCGAATAAAACAACCTGCCCTGCTTGGTGAACTACTCGCCGGTATAGTTTTTGGGCCATCCCTGTTTGGTATAATTCAACCGGATGAAACTCTGAATGTCCTGGCTGAACTAGGTGTCTTTTTCCTGATGTTTTATGCCGGCTTAGAGTCTAACCCATCACAACTGGAAAAATTTAAAAAGCAGGCTGCCAAGGTTGGTATAGGTGGGTATCTAGTCCCTTTTCTTATGGGATTTGCGGCCTGCAGGTTCTATGATCTCCCCCTACTTCAATCCATATTTATCGGTCAGGCACTCTCCATCACCGCAATTGCTGTGAGTGCACGAGTCCTTCATGATCTGAATCTTACTGGTTTCAGAATATCCCCAGTGATCATGGGAGCCGGGATTATTGACGACATTATTGCCCTCACCGTATTCACCACCCTGGTTGATATGACAGTCAGTCAGACCGGCCTGCAGTTTGTTCCCATCCTGCTGTCTCTTGTCAAGGTTGCCGCATTCTTTCTATTCTCTGCTCTCTTTGGCCTGTATGTATTCCCAAAGATCAGTACCTATCTTGTCGCAAGAGAAGCAAAGGGATTTTCATTTGCCCTGATTGTGGCGCTTCTCTTTGGATTCCTGGCTGAAATTGCGGGTATGCATTTTATTATTGGCGCTTATATTGCCGGCTTACTGGTAAAAAAGACAGTGAAGAGTGAGGATTTATTTGCCAAGATAAGTGATAGATTTGTCTCTATCACCTATGGTTTTCTCGGCCCCATATTCTTCTTTTGTTTATCCTTCCATGTGAATTTCAAGGCTCTGCAAACACATATGGGGATGCTTATTATCCTCCTTCTGGTTGCTGTAACAGGAAAATTTGTCGGTGCTTATCTTGGAAGCCGCTGGGCTAAAATGAACGGGGCAGAGTCCACTGTCATTGGCCTTGCCATGAATGGAAGAGGTGCAGTAGAACTGATTATTGCCTCCGTCGGTCTTGAAGTCGGACTTATCAACGACGATCTTTTTTCAATCCTTGTCTTTATCGCTTTTACAACAACTCTATTGCCTCCACTCTCTTTGAAGTTTATTATTGATCGTGTGGCAGAAAAGCTAGTTGTAATTACTGAGTAAAATGGTCTGACCCACCGTTTTACAACACTACCGCTACTCAGCAATAGATAAGATGATAGATTATCAAACTCTTTCCAGAAAGCATTTGACCTCTGGCAGTTTTCAGGTAATTGTCTTACAATTACTTATTACTGATATTTTATATTTTATGGTAAGAATTCTCCTCTTGCTCAGATGGACCAACAGCACCAAAAGAGCGTTTGACCGATACAGATATGAACACTTTTTTAGGAAAAATTTCGAGACTTGAGTCAATTCAAGAAGTTATTCTACTCTCCAACCAGAGAGAGCCACTTTTCTTTCATCAAAAGAAAAGCACAACTGAAAGCAAGGAGATACTCTTTTCATACTGGAATACAATTATTACAAGCCTGAGCCAGCCGCGAACTGCCGAGTTTGCTTTCACCAATGGCAGTTACTATCTTACCCGCACCAATATCGGTTATTTAATTCTGGGCTTGCATGACGACAAGGCTCTGGCAAAGATCAAGCAGGCCTGTAACACAATCCACACCAAACTTTCCAGCCCTAGCCTTTGCAAAAGGGTTCTCTTAAATCTCCTGTCCCAATCCGACGACAAACTCAAACAGCACATCATCAAAGAGCTGGCGCCTCATGCTGATGCTGAAGTTGCTGCCGTACTGATTTTTCTTCTTCAAAAAGAAAAGAGCTTTTCCACTGAAGCAAGGAAGAACCTGTTACTGTTAATCTGTCAAACCCTTGGCTACTGTTCCTCTCCCGAAGCAAAAGATGCACTCATGGATTTCCTCTCAAAGCTTCAGGCAGACACAAATTCTCCTGACAGCCAGATCATCGAAGCGATCAATTTATCAATAGAACAACTGGAACACAATCCTACTCGCGCACAACAGCCCGTAGCAAAGGTTTCGAAATCTGTAAAACCAGCGAAGGAACAGTCACCCCCAGCTGTTCAAAAAAACAAAGCAGTACCACGATTAAATGTTCCTGAGCAGCAAAAAATTGAACGGTTACTGGAGACAGGTAAGCAGGATGAAGCGCTACAACTGATGATGCAACTCATTGCACACTGTGCCGGCAAAAAGCAATTTGATGCAGCGGACAGATTACGTGAATGGCTCATTAAAAGTAACCCCATGGCACTGACTGATATTATTCGGGCAGCAGAGCTGATCGATACGGCAAAAGAGGCATCGATCAACAGAGAGCATCTGGAGACCTGGAAGGAATTAACAACGATCTTGAGTAGCGAAGAATTCTCATCCCTCTACCATGCGATGACGCTCAGAACGTATGCCAAAGGAAAAGTAATTGTTCAACAGGGCTCACAGGCCAGAACTCTCGTCTTTATCAATAAAGGCCACGTACAAACCCAGGCACAGTCCCGAGAAATGGTGGTCCCATTATCCCTGCGAGGGGCCGGCGAAATAATTGGATCTGGTACATTTTTTGAGGCCTCAGTCTGGACAATGAGTGCACTGAGCCGTGGATGTGAACTTTTCCTGCTTTCACGAACAAAATTCAACTCTCTTAAAGAATCTTTCCCTTCCATTGAGCCAAAATTATCTGACTACTGCTCCAAAACACAATCAACAGACAATAACCTGAAAAAATCCGGAAAAAATCGAAGGCAGTTTGAAAGACTGAAAACATCTGGAAAAATTGGTTTTGTTGTGCTTGATAAAAATGGTCAGACAATCAGCAATGAAGTAAAGGGAGACCTTATTGATATCTCATCGGGAGGCCTTGCCTTTTCAATTCATTCGTCCCGGAAAAAAAATGCAGCTCATCTTTTTGGACGCCAACTCAGAATCAACATTAACACTGGGATTTCATCACAGCTACTCGTTCGTCTCGGCACAGTACAAGCCGTTCGAGATATTGATCTTATTGGTAACGAGTACTCCCTGCATCTCGAATTTGATAAGCAGCTAACTCAATTAGAATTGCAACAGATAGTCCACCGTTAGTGAGGAACCTACACCCCTTACATAAAGGGGGATTTTGTGCCCTCTGGAGGAATCCGTGTGGGCAACACAGTGGAAAATTGAATTCGCCTGGGCGAAACCATATCTTCATTGACCTGTTTGAGCGTCACACCATATAATATTCTGATTACGTTCGAAATTCAGCCAGAAAGCCAAATCTCCGATTAACGATCTAAATTTTGTAAGAGTTGCAGGGGAGCCAATCCCTGCGAGCGATTTCGAAGGGAGGGGGCCTTCTGGTCGCCTACAGGGCAGACTCCTACGCATAGTCCAATTACTTTGCCGGTGTCACTCCAGCAGCACTCGAGGGGCTACTGGGATGAGCAACTAGCTGAAGGAGCAGAGTAGTATACTTAACTAACTCTGCTCTTGTGACTCTTTATTCTTCAAGACCCAGCCCTTTACGTTTTATCTTGATCCGTTCATCTATGAGTTCAGCTGCTTTAAAAGGATCTGGCTCAATACCAAAACAGGCGCCGACCAAGTCGTCAAGACCGCTGAGTGCTAGATTTGTAACAATGGGAGATCCTGTAATATTTGGTGGGTGTCCTAGGTGGGTGTAGATTCCAGAGGCCACGGCATAGGTTCCAATAGTTGCAGCTTTTTCGGAATACCATTCCGGTGATGAGGCGGCCAATGGTAAATCAGAAATAGTTACTCCGATTTCATTTGCCAGAAGTGCAGCCAGTTGCAAGATTCTGGCATTGTCAACACAGCTTCCCATATGTATCACTGGTGGAATACCAAGGGCACCACAGATTTCCTTAAGGCCTGGGCCTGCCTGTTCTATGGCTTCTGGGACAAGAAGCCCAGCCTTACCGGCAGCAGTAGTAACACAACCGGTAACTATAACCAGAATATCTTTTTTGATCAATTCACGGGTCAAGTTTACGTTACAGTAGTCATGTTTATATTTGGGATTGTTACAGCCCACGATTCCCACAACTCCTCGAATTTTACCAGCCTTAATGGCATCAACAAGTGGCGTCAGCGTGCCACCCATAGCCTCAAGCAGTGCTTCATTGGAAAATCCGGTCACAATGTCTACGGGTTCGCAGGGGATTTCAACACGATCCTGATTACGCAGGCTATAGAGGTCAATGGCCATGCGTACAACCTTTCGTGCCTGTTCCATGCCATTGTTCATTTCAAATTTAACATGCTCAGCACCTGTAAATCTGGCTTTGTCGGCAGTGGTGATCATTTTGGTGTGATAACATTTTCCCACCTGCACAAGGCTTGGCATAATACACTGATAGTCGACAACAATAAGCTCAACGGCACCGGTGACAATGGCAAGTTCTGTCATCAGGTGATTTCCTGCCATGGGGATACCCTTACGCATCATAAGCTCATTGCCAGTACAGCAGAGTCCGGCGAGGTTGATGCCGGTGGCTCCTTTTTCAATTGCCAGATCGATCAGTTCCTGTTCGTTTACAGCTTCTAGAATTTTTTCAGAAACGATTGGGTTATGGCCATGAACCAGAATATTTACCTGATCCTTTTTTAAAACACCAAGGTTTACCTGAGCTTTACGTGGGGATGGTGTACCAAAAAGAATATCCGATACTTCTGTAGCAATCATTGAACCGGCCCAGCCATCGCCTAGACACATTCGAGCGGCATGGAGCATGGTATTGGCCGCATCGTTATCACAACCCATATGGGTACGATGCATCATTTCTGTGATTTCACGATCCACGCCACGGGGCATTATGCCCAGCTTTCTCCAGGTTTCCTGCTGTTTTTTTGGGACACGGTTAATAAAACCAATTTCTTTACGTGTACTGCCAAAATCTTTGAAAAATTCATCGGCCAGATCTTTGGCGACATCCATCACCTCACGTCCCTCGGTGGCAACGCCTAACTCTTCAGCAATACGAAGCATCTTCTTTGTATCGTTAATTTGATAATCTTTTGTCTCACCATAGGCAACTGCATGGAATGCTTCGATACAGTCTCGTCCATGGTCTGAATGCCCGGCTGCACCACCTGTCAGAAAACGGCCAAAATTTCTAGCAACAATGACATCGGCATCGGCACCACACACTCCAAGGGGTGCTTTTTTACTGATTCGACATGGTCCCATAGTGCAAATACGACAGCAGACACCAGACTCTCCAAAAGTACAGTGAGGAGTTTGTTGGGCCAGCCTGTCCCAAGCAGTTTCGACTCCATCACGTTCAGCTTTTTTGAGCATCAGCTGTGCGTCTTCCCAGATGCTCATCTCTTCAATAGGTTTTTTTTTCGTTGTCATGACAATCTCCTGTTTGTGAAACACCGTTCCGGAACAGGGCACGTTACCCCATCATATAGAATCATTATATCAGATAATTTATGAGAGTTCTGTCAGCTATCTGACAAAGTGGCCTTATTTATAGCTGTGCATCTAGAGCGCCTGGCATGTGTGCGCATAGCTCCTCCACATACCGTTGTGATTATGAATAGTTACGAAGTAAGTCTCTATTAGGAATAACGTAGGTAGTGCGTGCTTTTTTTTCCAGCACACCGTCTTTTAACATGGCACTGACAATGGTTGATACAGTTTGTCGTGAAGCACCAATTATTGCTGCCAGTTGTGTTGTGGTTATATCAAGTTTGATTTTGGTGCCATGCTCGTTATGTATGCCATTGTGTCCCGCTTCATAGAGGAAAAAATCGACCAGTCGCTGTTTGATATCCTTGAACACCAGGCTATCAATGATAGAAAATGATTGTTTAAGCATTTCCCCAAGGATACGAATAATGGTCTTTGACAGGGCAGGGTGCGTAGCCATATAGGAATGTAATTTTGGGGTGGGCATAACCATAAGCGTTACATCTTCCAATGTTTCTACATGGGCACGGGTGTGGGTGGCGTAGATGTCGCCAGGTCCAAGAATCGCCAGGGAAAAATCCTTATTTTCCACTGCCAGATAGAGCCGTAATCGTCCTTTTTTTACTATAAAAACCAAGTCGCTTTCATGTCCTGGGGAATAAATAAGGCTGTTTTTCTTATGTTTTACAGCTGTGAATTCAGTCAAAAAATCCAGGTTTTCTGGCTTATTGATTTCAGTAAGCAGGTTTATGGATGAGAGTTTATTCTTCAATGTGTGTCATACTAGTTAATGGATAAACAAACTGATTTGGGCGTATACAATCTTGTAATTGTTTATACCATTAACCTTATCGTCTCAGAAGGTCTGACGCAAGTATTATACTTTGGAGAAGTTCCAAGGATCATATGGTGAATTCAAGTTCCAAGTGCACCACTTACAACAGAGTTGAACACCTGAAACGGCGTCCGCAACTGTGACAGCCTGTTAGCAAGCCCTCCCCCGGAATGCCGATCAAAGGACAAGCTTATTAACCTCTAAAGGTGTCCCTCTGGAATTATCACGTTCGAGGCATCGGGCATTTTCCTTGCACTTTTCGACACAGACACCACAGCCCAAACAGCGCTTTTCATCGATGACAATGGTGCCCTCATTCATTGTCAATGCTTCAAACTGGCAAAACACAACACAGACCCCGCATGCTGTGCACAACGTATGATCGACTCTGCTGACATAACCAGATGAGGCCAACATGGGAGTGCCGTTGCGCCAAGCCTGTATGGCTCCACAACAGCAGCTGCAACAGTTGCAGATTGCATAGAAGCGATTAAAGAGGTCCGACTTAAAAAAAGCATGATGAACATGTCCCCGTTTATGCTCTGCCTCAAGGATTTCGACAGCTTCATCCATATTGATTTTACGGCTGTTACCGGGATGGTGTTCCAGGATAAATTGGCTGAAAATTTCACCGATAACCAGACAGACATCAATGGGTTTACATGGATTAGGTCGTGTTTTACGACAAGGGCAATCCATAACCACGATATGCTGCGGGTTTTCCAGAATAATTGACCGAGCAAGCTTATAGGGAACGACCTGCTCAAGATCGGCCACTTCAATTTTCCTGTTCACGGTGACAATTTCTCTTGCCGTATCAAGGCTAATAACCTTGCCATGATAGGTGTCTGCAAAGCTGATACACGTTTCCGGAGATTCAGACGTACTCGATGGTTTAAAAAAACGGGAAAGAAATTGGGCCAAGGGTTTAAACTTCCTTGCAAGGACATGCTCACCAGTGCCAATACCAATATAGAGATAGATCCATCGGCTATAGATATACCCATGCAGCCAGTTTTTCAGTGAATACCCTTCGGTGCGGTATCCTTCCTTCATGTATGCCCAGGTAGAGGGAAGAAAGATAAAGAATTTTTTTTTCATGGTCACACCAACGAACAGAGATGTTGAGATGATACTATTATTTTGCTCTTTTCAAAATTGCGAATTGAATCTTTTCATCAGAACCAGACTACACATCCTTAACACTCCAGCCAATCTGCTCACCAGCGTACATAGGCACAACATCATTGTATTTTTTGGGAACAATCATCGCGGTATCTTCAAGCACCACTTCCGTTTCAGGAGGATGAATACCATAAATATTCTTTGCATTGTCACTTACAAAGGCCTGCAAATTACCCAATAGGTCATGGCTTGCAAAAAGCTCAGCCAACAGAGGCAGGGCAATGGGAGCCGTAAAGACCCCCGCAGCACAGCCGCAGGCCTCTTTTTTATGCTGCGGGTGTGGGGCAGAGTCACTTCCAAACATCACTTTTGGGTGTGCATTCAGTGCCACACGAAGTAATGCTTCACGATCTTCATACCGTTTGGCGATAGGCTTACAAAAGAGGTGGGGTTTGAGCATCCCACCAGCGACATCATCGAGTGTAATCAACAGGTGGTGCAGGGTGATGGTGGCATAAATATTATCATAGCTATCAAGCATTGCCACCGCATCAGCCGTGGTGATATGCTCCATAACAATGCTCAAATCGGGAAACGATTTTGCAATGGCCGCATAGATTGGCATAAATTCCTGCTCACGATCCATCACAAACCCATTACTCTCTCCATGGACACAAAGGGGAATCTTCAGATCACTCATGGCCTGAAGAGTAGGCCGAAGTGTTTCCACATCCAGAGCAGCTACGCCCCCTTCACTATTGGTTGTGATGCCGGCCGGGTAGAGCTTTACCGCTAAAATATCTTCTTTTACTTGTTCAAGAAACTCTCTGGTATAGCTGTCTTGAAAAAACAGTGTCATGTAAGGCTCGAAATGATCATTGCCAATTGCCTCAAGAATACGCTTTTTATAGCTTTTCACCGTATCTTTGCCTGTAACAGGCGGGACCAGATTTGGCATCACAAGTGCACCGCAAAAACTGTTACTGGACAGTGGCGCTACGGTTTTTAGCATCTCTCCATCACGCAGGTGAAGATGCATATCAAGGGGGGAATTGAGGGTAATGTCCATTAAAAGCTCCAAAATGGGTTTTTTATGATTCTACTCAAAAGAATGTGAGATGGCCCAGTAAAAATGGTATCATTTCAGTGAACAGCTCTTCCTTCTTACACCCTTTGAGGGGAGATAACCGTAAATCCATCCATAAATAGCACGACCACAGACAGAAGGAAACAAACTCTTCATGGCCAAAACACGATACATAGTGGCAGGAGCATTTATTGACGGCAGTGGCGCCAGTGTGCGCAGGCGTGTCTTTCTCGAAATGAAGGACAGTCGAATCACTGCCATTGGTCCAACAGAGGACCTCCCCACCTACGATGGGGCCCAAATAGACGATTTTGCACACTGTACCATAGTACCAGCCCTGGTTGACTGCAGTGTCTCCCTGTTACGATCACCATCCGTGGATGCAAACGTACAATTAGCGACTGAAAACTATGATATGGCACAAAAGCTCACCATCCTTGGGCGACATCTCCACTACTGCCACGCCCACGGCGTACTGGGATTGGCTGATACAGACGCAATAGCTGATCTGGTGCAACGACATCAAACGGAAACACCAATGGACAGTGCAATGAAGATACGTAGCTCTGGCAGTATCAGCTCCATTGAATCTAATTTTCTTAGAATCAACTATTCTCCAAGTATTGAAGACGATGAAGCCAAGCATTCCCCAATGTGCCAGAAAGAACTCTGCCACACACTTGAGCACAGAGGAAATAAAAAGGCTGTGGTGGTAGCCAATGGACCACAACAGGTAAAAGAGGCCCTTGACGCAAGATGTGATGCCATTGAACAGGGATATGGCATGGGGGACGACAACCTCAGAAAAATGGCCGAAAAGAATGTGTTGTGGATTCCCAACATTGGGCGGGCCAAAAACGGTCTAGATGGCGCAAGCTCAGGTGGAAGTGTGTGCTGCCGTTTTTCCACACGTTACGTGGCACCGGGCAAGCCAATTCCCGGCGCAGAAGCATTTTGGAAAAAAATACTCGCCGAACAGCTGAAGCAACTCAGTTTTGCCAAGGAATTAGGCCTGACAACCGCCGTTGGAACTGGTGGTGGCAGTGTTGGCATCCTTCATGGCGAGTCGATGACTGAAGAGATAAAATTGTTTATGAAGGCTGGCTATTCACTTGAAGAGGCCATCTGCTGTGCATCGGAGAATGGAGCTAGATTTTTCAATATGGCAAACCTGGGAATGCTTGGTATCGGACGAAAAGCAACATTTCTGATTACCAGGGGCTCGGTGAAACAGCTGCCTCGAAAACTCTCCTATTTGGAAGGTATCTATATTGATGGTAAGCCCAGCAGCACGTATCAGAAACATCCTGTGTAGACGAGCTGCCCCTGTAAGCAGGGATTTCGGCCAAGTCCAGAGAGATCAAAGGCTTGCGAGCCCTACTTTTTCTTATCCAGCAAGCGCTTATAACGTACTTCCAGGGCAGTAATATCATCATAGAGAGCATCGTATTCATCATCACTCAGATCATCTTCAAAGTAGCTCACATATATCTGCAGATCCTTCTTCACCTGCTGGACAAAGTCTTCTCTTCTGAGATAGTCGCCCTGGGTAAGAAAGAGAATGTCAACATCCTCTTCTCGTGTTGCGAGAAATTGGTCAAGATCAGCCATCTCTGCAAGAGAATCCTCTATATATTTTTCGGCGTTTTCCATGGACTTGGGAAAGTCATTATGGAACCACTCATCAAAGACCAGCAGTAATTCTTCACGTTCCTCTGGCTTCAATTGTTTTTTTTCCTCAATGCTCATTTTGTCCCAATCTTCAATGCTTCTCTTTGATTTACCATTTTCACTGTCAGATTTTTGGGTCATTGTACAATCCATCAAAAAGGTTCAGGGGAAACTCTTTCACCATCAGTTTATTCTATGGAATAGTACAACTCGAGTCAACATTCCAGATTGTCTTTCTCAGAAAAAGAGCAATGGGGAAGCCTCCCTAACAGACTGTCACAGGCACACAAAGTGTCACTGTTTTCAATGCCCCTGACGATTCGCCCTATTCTACCGACACATTCAAGACACCATTAAAGCTGTCATCTTGACTTTGGTTTTTTGGACTGATACCGTCAGATATGGATCACTCTTGTTTGCCGTATTATTCCGGCGTTAATTATTAATCATATCCACCCACAACTCATGCAAGAACAAATTATCCAAAAAGCAAAAATCCTTTACGACCTTGATCGGTATGACGAGGTTGTAAGCATGCTGCATAAAGAGATGGCAAGCATGGAAGACGTGCAAGGGGCCTGGCTCTTTTCGTCATCATTAATGATGCTGGACGAAATGCAAAAAGCACTCAAAGGTGCGGAGCAGGGCTTACGAATAAGCCCGGATTATTTCCCGCTGCTCTTACTGCGGGCAGAGATTTTCAAACGACTGAGCCTTTACTCGAAAGCTTCTCCAGCAATCGAACAAGCACTGCAAATCGCCCCTGACAATCCGACATGCCATGTTGTTGCAAGCTCAATTTTTCTCGCAACCGACCACTATAAGCAGGCCATCAAACATGCCGACAAAGCCCTCTCTCTTGAGCCGGAGAGCGTTGATGCCCGAATAGTAAAAGCATATACCCTGTACCTGCAAGACCATGAGCAAGAGGCACAGGAACTTGCTCGAGAAACACTCAGCATAGAGCCAGACAACCCAAACGCTATCGCATTGTTGGCCAACCTCACTGAAAACCGTGCAGACAAAGTTGTTTTACTAGGCAAGGCATTACAACTGGACCCAACGGACAAAGATCAACAAAAAGAGTTCATACGCAATACTGCCCACGTGGACCGTGACCTTCTTTCCGCTGCTCTACTCATGGCTGTTGCACTTGGAATCTGGTTCGTTATCCCCACAGAACATGAGCATTATTTTTTCACAATCATGCCGGTACTCGGCCCCATGCTGTTGCTCTATTACTCGAAATATATGTGGCTGGCTTCATTAATGCTCTTCACCTGCTTCATCTTTGCAGGTATCCATGATACTGATTTTTTTCAAAGCGGATGGCAGCCACAATCAATCCTGACCAATCTTTTCTACATTTTTTTTCTCGCCTTTTTTTCACTACTTGCATCATTCATAGCAGCGAAGATACGAATCGTTCTCCTGGAGTTCTTTTTCTTTCTTCAAAAGAATCAAAAACACTACCAGCGAGCGAAAAAATTTGCATTAGGAAGAGACTATCTGGCAGAATCAAAAGACTCTGGACGAATATACTTCTATCTGGTTGGTGCCATACTCATCCCAACGTTGAACGTGGTTGCCCATTACGTCTCCACTCCTCTGTTCTGGTCATGTTTTTTCTTTTCTTTTGCCCTCATCCACATGGCACTTATCTTTTTTACAAAAACGCCAATCTTGAAGGCATTTCTTCCCACTCTTCTCTATGGCTTTTTCACCATACTGATCACCCTTTTTGCCGGTGCCATTTTCGACACGAATATCATAACAATCATTGCCTGTTTTATTGGCGCAGCAGCTGGTACCCATCTTATTTACCTCAAGCACTTAAGAATCAGAAACAGGACATAAAAAAATGGATCACAAAGAATTGCAGGCTCTTATTGAAGTATTCAAAACGACCCCTGAAAACAGTGCATTTGCTGAGTTGATCATCACTAAGCTCAAACAAAACGAATCTGAGAAAGAACTAAAAGAATTCCTGTTATCTCCCAGTCTCCAAGCCCTGATTGACAAATCGTTTCTCATTGCTAACGAAAAAGGAAGTCTGCATCTTGAGATGGAGGAATTTGACAAAGCCGTTATCTGCTTCAAAGCCTGCATAGAGATTCCAGAAATCTCAAAAGTCGATAAGCTTGCGATTCTCTACTTGCTCGTACCATGCCTATTGGCAAGCAATAATTTTGGCGATCTCACAAAATACATGCAGCAGTTAGATGAAGAATATCCGGGGGTGGACCACTCAAACATAGAAGCCACCCTGATCAAGATGGGCTACGAAGACAATGAACCTACTGAAGCCGCCCCAAAACGAGCCGCCGAAGCCGGACAGCTCACTGAATTCAAGGCGGTGGCCAAAGAATACATCGGGATGACATTTGAAGATGTCGGTGGTTTAGAAGATCTCAAACACGCGGCTCGAATGAAGATTATCAGACCTTTTCAGCACCCGGAACTCTTTCAAAAATACGGTAAAAAAGCGGGCGGAGGAATCTTACTCTACGGGCCTCCAGGCTGCGGAAAAACCTTTTTCTCCCGGGCCATTGCCGGAGAATGTGAAACTGACTTCTTCAGCATCGGCATTCATGACATCCTTGATATGTGGATGGGAAACAGTGAGCGTAATGTTCATAATTTATTTGAAGAAGTACGAAGTGCGTCCCCTGCCATACTCTTTATTGATGAAATTGACGCACTGGGAAGAAAACGAGAGTTGACCCGCTACTCTTCATTAACAGGGGTCATCAATGCGTTTCTCACTGAAATGGATGGATTGCATGGAAGTAACGAAAACATACTTGTCATCGGTGCTACCAACGTCCCCTGGGATGTCGACAATGCCTTCAAGCGCCCAGGCAGATTTGATACACTCTTCCTCGTGCCCCCCCCAGACGAGACAGGCAGACAGGAGATTCTTGCCAAGCAGATGGAAGGCCGGCCAGCCACTGGCATTGATTACGCCTATCTGGCCAAACATGCCGAGCGCTTTTCCGGGGCTGACCTTGCAGGGCTTGTGGAAAAAACAACAGAGTACGTTCTTGATGAAGTTATGGAAAGTAACCAGGAAAGAGATATTCAGATGGATGATTTTTTGAAGACACTGAATAATTCTAATGGAACCATTGACGAATGGCTGTCGGTGGCAGAAAATTACATTGAATATGCAAACCAAAATGGGCAGTACGATGATTTAAAAGCCATCATTCAAGGCAAACAGAAAACAGGAGGAAAGCGTATGGGGTTTTTCTAAACCATACGGGTGAGTCGTCTGTAATACAAAAATCTACTCTCTACTACACGTCCCTCAAAGGTACTATTTACTTGACCATGCCACTTCTGCTATACTCGAAAAAAATCCAGGTCTTTAGTAAGGAGGAATCATTGTGGCCATCGATTTATTAAAAAAAGAGCTTGTTCTTATTCGTCACGCGAAATCAAGCTGGAAAGACCCAAGTTTAGCTGACAGGGAGCGTCCTTTAAACAAGCGTGGAAAAAGAAATGCACCATTTATGGGCCAACGCCTTGCAGATCATAATTGTGTCCCCGATCTGATTGTGTGTAGCCCTGCCCGGCGAGCCCATAAGACAGCCCGGATCATAGCTCGTACGCTCTCTTACCCAAGAAAGAACATTCTTTTAAAAGAGCAACTCTATACCTCAAGCATCAATGATCTTTATCGCGTGCTTCACACGTGTGATGAACAAATCACTCGGCTTTTTCTGGTCGGTCACAGCTCTGTCATAACTGACTTCTGCGTTGAACTTACTGGAGCTAAAATAAAGAACATTCCCACCTGCGGTGTTGTTGGTATTCGCTTCCAGTTACCGTGGCCTCAAATCTCCCTCAACACAGGTAAACTTCTCTTTTTTGATTACCCAAAGAAACAGAAATTATCTCACGAATAATACAGCTGGAAAAAAAGGCTCTCCCTCATCACGTGGCTTATACAGGGAGGCAGATTCATATTTTAAGAACTCTGATATAATCCGCGACACAACACTCGGCTTTTGTATCCAGCAGTACGGGAGGCTCTCCTGGGACTAAAATGGCCCCTCCCCCCTCCTCTCTTTCAACGTAGCCAACCTTAAATCCACCAAGCCCGGACAATCCACCTAACTTATTCAGAACATCCCCCACCTCTCTCATGGAATTATCACTGTAAATCGCGGTAACCCCCGGCAAATCAGGAAGCTCCTTCTCCAGAACCTCTCTCACATTATCAAGTAATGCGTCCCCCACTCCCTCAACACTCTCTTCATCACCCAAACTCTCTTTTGTGCTCTCACTCCCCTTAGTCCCTGCAGCCGTTTTCTCAGATTTGTCACCGGCACTCTGAGAAGCTGCCTGTTCATCCTTTGCCACCAGTGCTGCCATAACTATTGGCTGGATGGTACTGTTAATTTCATCTTTCATGGGAGCACACTCATGTCGCAGAAATACAGTAACCTCATCCCAGAAAAACACTCTGGTTGCAGCTTCTATCCCCCTTAACGCTCCAACTCTTGCATCAAGCAGGTGGCCATTTGTAAGGTAGAGGATACCGCCTTCATCCGAATCATTATCGAGCATACGGATAGTGCATGTTTTTTCTTCCATCTCCATCAACTGTAAAAACATTGTTGGAGAAACATTGTGCATTACCCCCTCTTTTGCCTCCTCCTTAAGGGTTGTCAGAATAAGTTCCAGCAGATCATTTGCCTGAAAAGGTTTTTCAAGATAGGCAATCAAGCCATCAACATGCTCAATATTAGGCATATCCTTTCTCTTCACCCCGGAAATAACGATAACCGGAAGATCGGAATATTTTGTTCGAATATGGCTGATCAGGCTCATACCATCCATTCGTGGCATCATCAAATCCGTACAGACAAGTGAGAAGGCAGATTTTTCAAGCTTTTTCAAAGCATCAAAACCATCCACGGCCTGTACAACCTCAAACTCTTCATTGAATTCCGCCAGCTTCCGATTAAGAGTGAGCTGCAGGATCTGATCATCATCTACTAACAGGATTTTCCGAATCATATTTTTTTCTCTTCAGAGTTGTATACAGCGTTTTTTATATCTAATATCATGTTATATTTTATGAATATTTCTTTCAAGAACTGTTCCTCCCCAAAACGCTCCCACCTGACAAAATAGTTGCACTCTATCAGACCTAAAACATCAGACAATATTAGGTATTATACCGGATCTACTCAATGCTGTCTGATTCAAATATCAGCTAATGCAACAAAGCCATTCGTAAATAAAAATCATAGTATCCATATGCTACCCTTATATTCCTGCAGCAATTTGTTTTTAGAAAGGCCATAAAACTGCTTCAAAAAGCATTGGAATTTCAAAAGGTTGTCCCTGGGACAATTATTCCCCCTAAATAGATCTCAACAAAAGTCAAAAAACTGACGAAAGGTATTAAACAGACTCACACGTCCCCTTCCATGGCAAAAAAACAAGCACACTAACGGGCAATTAAAAAAATGGCTCAAAAATTGCATATGTATTTTCTAGGAGGCATATCATGTTTGAATATCAAGTACAAAAAGGTGACACCATAGCAAGTGTCACCCGGCAGTTAAGCACGAATTGGAAAACGCTGAGCCAGGACAATCCCAATGCTGTCGGCCGTTCGACAAAAAACGGGAACTGGTTTTTAAAAGAAGGGGCCACGATACAGACGGAGAACTCTTTTGCAAAATCTCTGCAACATGCTGAACAGCAACAGAAGCCCGAGATAGCTGCATCAACACCCATTTCCATCCCCAGAACGACTAATAAAATCATCTTTCCCAAAGAGCAGTTTACGGCCCCACCACCACAACAACAACAAGAAGTGCAACAGGGGGGGACAACGATAGAACATACCATCCAAGCAGGAGACACTCTCTGGGAACTAGCCGTGAAGAAGTACCATGTTCATATCAAAGATATCATGGCTGACAATGGGATAAGCGATCCTAAAACTCTACAGATAGGTCAGACAATTAAAATTCATCTTCCTGAAAGCGGCGAAGATGAGCCCGTTGTTGCTAGTTGGTACGGTAAAGACTTCCATGGTAAGCCAATGGCTAATGGCGACATCTATGACATGTATGCTGCAACTATTGCCCACAAAGAGATGCCTCTTGGCACAAAAGTAGAATTAAAGAATACTGAAACCGGAGAAATGGTACGCGCCGTTGTTACGGATCGGGGACCGTATATTGATGGAAGAGATGTGGATCTTTCCTATGGCCTTGCCAAAAAGCTCTCTATTATAGAACCGGGAGTGGGAAGCCTGGTTATGCGGGTGCTTTAATTATTACTCAACTTTCTGATTTGTACTTAGATGCAAATTTCCTGGGTAAGATATTAAGTTTTTTTCCAAAGGTGCCAGGCTGAAGGTAACCAAAAAGCCTTGATCCAGTCTTCAGAAAAACAATAAAAACACGAGCTGGACATCCAATCAGCAGCCCGTGTTTTCACTGAAACTATTTCTATCAATCAAAGGCTTGTTCGACTTTCCATTCTTTCCATACTTTACCTACCAGGTCGACGCCTGGTTTTAGGGTCGCCTTACCGGGCCGCCACCCTGAAGGTGTTGCTTCACCACCCTTCGTCTCACGTACCAGTTGGAATGCTTGCAACTGGCGGAAAGTTTCGTTCACGTTTCGCCCAACTGGCGGGGTCAGAACTTCATAGCCCTGGACAACTCCGTCAGGATCAATAATAAAACGCCCACGTGCTTCAACTCCGTTATCTTCGTCATAGACCCCATAGACGGTACCGACTTTACCACCAGCATCGGAGAGCATGGGAAATGGTACACCACCATCCACCATTTTACTCAGTTCATTGTCATCCCACATCTTGTGAGTAAACATAGAGTCAATGGACATAGAGAGGACTTCTGCTCCCAGTTTCTGGAATTCTGGATATTTTTCAGCGACCGCTGAAATTTCAGTAGCTCAGACAAAGGTAAAGTCACCCGGATAAAAGCAGAGTAGTACCCATTTCCCCAAATAATCTGAGAGTTTAATATTAACAAATGCTCCCTTCTGATACCCTGGTGCTGCAAAATCCGGGGCTTTTTTACCGACTTTGATCATGGAATGTACCTCCTTCCTAATTTGTTTTTCATCTGTTGATTTATTGTCCGGTGCTTCTCCTACCGGTCCTCCAGTGGGTCTGGCACATCCCACAGCTACTTCTTCCGACATAGCTACCTCCTGGCTTGAATGAATCATTAGGATGACGGAAATATCATCCTTGAAAAATATATTTATTTCTACCTGCAAACAGTCGTTGTCCGTCAAGGGGCCCAAAAAGATACTCGCAACACAACTTGCAGCTGTTTTGTTTTAAACAGAGACAATCTCACCCCGTTACATTTCTCTTGCCCGGTACGGTATCGCTACACAATTCCAGGGGCCATCTCTGCCCACTCTTAATTAGGATCAATTCTTAAATAATATTATACAGCAAATTTTTTGTTGTCAATAATTTTTCCTAATTAATCTATTTTTAAAGAATCCGTTTGAAATGGATGGAGGTTTGAAAGGTAAGCCATAGAGGCTATATCAATTCTTATTGAACTCAAGAATAGGAGGACGATCACAGGCAGAATATTTTTTAGGCTTCAATATAACTAGTAACCTTACAACCGGCCGTTAACCAAAGAGATTGAACATAAACAACTCTGCATTGCATACAATCAAGAAAAAACAATGATCCTTGTGATTATTGTCTCTTCTCTGGAGCTGACTATTTTTCTTCGAAACTGCCGCCAAGTGCAGGGTGGAGATTAACCCAGTTCACCAGGCGCTAACCGGCAACATCTTTTTCTGTAATGCATCTAATCCCCTTTGCGGGAGGATAAAAAAAAGAAAAATCGAGATACGATTTGTTGTACGAAATAAATCCAAAAAGATACCGAACGGGCAAGGAGGGCAGGAAACAGAACTCAGGAGTCACCATATTCCTGTTCATCAACAAACTGCACCCCCTCCATAATCAACCCCATAAAGCTGCCAAGGGGAGGAAGTTCTTCCACCCCGAGCGGAACACCTTTAACGTAGGAGAAATGTCCATCTTTCTTCGCCAACATAGCAAAAAGAGCTTCTTTGGCTTCAAGATCACGATACCGGACCTGGATAATTTCGCCTTCATAAAAAAGGACCTGTGCCTTGGCATCATCAAAGAGCAACTCTATACGACCTGTTTTCTGACTTGAGTTCATAAGTTGCAAAAGCTCTACAATACTGATTTCATCAAGTTCACCAGACATGCCGGAAGTGATATTACCAGAGCGTAAAGCCATTGCCTGAGCACGATCTACAAGCATTTTCAAAAGGAATAACTGCAGAACAGGATATTTTTTTAAGACATGTTTGAAATTTTTAATACTCAGGAGTGCCGCTTCTGTTTCAGAAAGAGAATAAATGGAGCAGGAGACCGGTTCCCCGGACAACAGACTCATTTCGCCAAAGATCTCCCCCTTCCCCATTTCAGCCAGCCGGGTACCATCATCCCCAATAACTCCAACCTTTCCAGAAAGCAGAATAAAAAGGTGAGCTCCAGGTTCTCCTTTTTTCAATACAACTTTATCTTTTGGGTATGTTTTTAATTCGAGAAGCTGTGCAAGATCGTACAGAGCGCCATCGTCAAGGGATTCGAAAAGTTGGAATTCACGAAGTTTACTATAGAATATATCAAGATGGGATTTCCGTCTCCGCTCTTCCGCCTCGGAAAGAAGTTTCATCTGCAGGGTGGAAAATCCTTTTTCCTTTTTATACTCAAACTGGATCAAGCCCTGACAACCACCGCAGTCAAACTTTGATTTTTTCACACCAAGCTGACCAAAGCGCTCAAAACTATCCTGTTGAACCGTTACCTCAATCAGCTTTTCAACAAGAAGCATACACACGGCCTTTGCTTCGGGCAGAACAGCACAAAGATCCTCTACTTTGATCTCTTCCCCAATGTTATAAATCGGACAGAGACGTTCCTCCGTTATAACAAATATTGCATCTGTGAATTTTTTTTTCTGCCGCACGTGACGCCCCCATATTTCCTATGCCAGGAAATGTTATTTGGTTTTATCAAGCCTGGAACACTTCGTATCCTTTGTATAATCCTTCCACATCGGATCCTCATACTGGTCATGGCAACCTACGCATTGCCCGACCCTGAGGATACTCCGTAACTCTTCCCTGTTAAAGGGACGCAGGTCATCCCGTGATCCATGCTGCAAGGCTTTCCCTTCAATATTCACAAAGGCATCAAAGGGAACAGTTTTTCCATCGAGGGTATCCACCCCCTGATCAAGACCAGAAAACGACCATACGCCATCATCATCCACGGAAACCGTCCCTTCACCAAGCCCAACCGTTTTGGTTGACTGGTGGCAATCAGCACAGCTTCGCCCTTTGGCCTGAGTGGTATGAGGATTAATAGCGGCCATGGTAAACCTGTTAAAGCCGCCTTCCACGTTCCCTTCCTCATCAATCAGAGTCACAATATCCTGACAACCAGGTGTGACAATAACCACCTCATCCTTCCACACGGCAAGCATTGGCTTTTCATATCGAATATAGGACCTGCCTTCCTCCCACATCCCGGGAGTCTCTTCAAGAGTCAATTTATCCAGGTGTTTCTGGCTCTTATCACGCTTCGCATGACAACCGTAACATTGTGGAACCCATGTTGAATGGCAGGCTTCGCAGGTTACCCGTTTATGACCGCTAAAATCACAAACACCTTTTTTAGGTCCAAGCAGCGGATACACTTTATCATTGACCCGCCCAACCATCTGATACTTTCCATCTTTTTTGGAAATATTTGAAACAGGATCACCCTTTCTGGTAATTCCAGGGGTATCCGAATGACACATTTCACAGGAGATCTCGAGCTGTTCCTCATAATGGGCATAGCTCGTCCCATCCCCCATAATCTCATTTCGGGTATGGCAATCGATGCAAGCCATCTCTTTTTGATGATGAATATCTTCTGCAATCTCAAGATAAAATCGCTGCCCGGGAAGCTGTTTCGAGGTCATGCCACCATGTTCGTAGGGAGTCCCATAGCCTTCTGATTCAAATATCCCGGTGTAGGAAATACCGATACGTCCGGATCGGTTATGACAGCGAATACAATTTTCTTCAGCCACCTTTTTGATAATCAGCGGATGCGCTTTCTTCTTCTCGCTCTTGGTAGAGTCACCAAAACCAGCCACGCCCTGCAACTCTTCTCCTTCGGGCAGTAAATAATGACAGGCAGAGCAACCGCCTCCTTTTTCATTAAAGAAATCAGGAGCTCCGGGAAGGTCATTCTTCTGTTTCCACAGATGACAAGTAGCACAGAGCTTTCTGAAATAATCAAGTGCAAGGGATGTTTCACCACTCTCTATTAATTGCTCCACGGTGAGATCCGTATCCTGAGAATCACTCTCCCCCCAGTAAAAAAGGAGTGTTCCTATGATACCACGGTTGGTGGCCATAAGTGAATTCATCACTTTTTTTACATCCGTTGGATGACACCCTTCAACGCCGCATGTCTTCTCCACAACTCGCAGATCGCCAGGGTTGATGACCATTCCCTTATGTGCCTGTTCCTTATCAATAGCCAGTCCATCACCTAGATGACAGGAGGCACAGCCAATCACTCTTGGATCATGGGCGGGATCAAGTTTTTCTTCACGGTGGCAAGAAAGACACATATCGATACGACCACTGGTGGTAATATGTACCTGATCCGGTCTCTCTGTCATTAATTCACGAACAATCAATACTCCCACAACAATAAGGAGCAGCAGCACAAACAACTGTTTTCTAAAAGACCAGCTACTGCTGTTCAGTTCTTCTTTTTTACTCATCAATTAACCCTGGAAATTCTGAACATTGGGAAACCTGCGACCATACCCAAAAGCCTTACTAGTGACTTTTAGGCCCATGGGTGCCTGTTTTCGCTTATACTCACTTAAGCGAACCCGACGAAGAATATCGCCGACCATCTTTTTTTCAAAGCCCTGAGCCGTAATCTCTTCCACACCAAGATGCTCTTCAAGGTGCAGTTCCAGAATCTGATCTAAAACGGAATAGTCGGGCAGATCGTCCTGGTCACACTGATCGGGTTTCAACTCCGCAGTAGGTGCCTTGGAGATGGTACGCAGGGGAATAATCTCTTTATCCCGGTTTATATATCGGGAAAGCTCATAGACCAGCAATTTGGGTACATCTGAAATAACGGCCAGACCGCCATTCATATCCCCATACAGGGTACAGTAGCCAACGGCCATCTCACTTTTATTTCCAGTGGAAAGCAGCAGGTGGCCAAACTTGTTTGACAGCGCCATAAGGAGATTGCCACGAATACGTGCCTGGAGATTCTGTTCTGTAAGATCAGATGGTTCAACCGGTGCATCACCAAAAAGCGGCTGCAGACTTTGTTTAAAAGAAGCAAAAAGAGAACTTATGGGAATAACCTCGAATTGGCATTGAAGATTTTCGGCAAGCTCTTTTGCATCCTCCATGGAATCATCGGAACTGTATGGTGACGGCAAAGCAACTCCCAGCACATTCTCAGCCCCGAGTGCCTTCACAGCAACAGCTGCGGTAAGAGCCGAATCGATCCCTCCTGAAAGCCCAAGAACCACGGATCGAAAACCACATTTTCTAACATAATCCCGAACGCCCATAACAAGCGCATCACACACCGCCGCCAACCGGTCTTCATCCGGGGAATCGTGCATGATCCCGCTCCAGTCTTCACTATCGACAACAAGCATATCCTCTGCAAAACCAAGCGCTTTAGCCCTCACAACGCCACAATCATCCATCAGCATACTGCGCCCGTCAAAGAGCAGAGAGTCCTGGCCCCCAACCTGATTCACATAGATCAACGGAACCTGATATCGGGTGCATATCCCCTTAAAAAGACGATGACGAACAGACTCCTTATCTCGCTGGAAAGGGGACGCTGAAATATTAATAACACAATCCACCTTTTTCGAATCTGCAAAGAATGACGCCACCGGATCCTGCTGATATTCACCAACCTCGGCATGCCAGATATCTTCGCAGATAGTGACCCCGAGACGCAGCCCATCACATTCGATTACATCGGCAGATTCCCCCGGCTCAAACCAGCGTTTTTCATCAAAGACATCATAGGTGGGCAGCAGTTGTTTCTGTATTCGCTGCACAACAGCCCCCTTTTGAATGAAAAAACAGCTGTTATATAACTTTTTTCCGCCAGAATCAGCTGGCCGTCTTTCTATACAGCCAAGAAGAATATCAATATCCGGTAGGGATGAGCAGAGGTCCTGAAGCGCCAAATCATGCGCTGCGAGGTATGCGGGTCTTTCGAGTAAATCGTAGGGAGGATACCCGGACAGAGCCAGCTCCGGGAGGACAACCAGTTTACATCCTCTCTTCAGTGCTTTGCAACAGGCGTTATAAACTTTTCGACTATTATAGGCAAAATCACCAATAACCGGATTTATCTGTACTAGGGCTATCTTCATAAACTCTCAGGAACGTAAATATGTATGGGAAACGCAATCAGTACAAGCTCTTTTACCATATTCCTCATCGATGGCCAAGCACTGACAGATGCCATTTGAGGAAATGAAAGACATATTTATCTTCAAAATCAGACAAAACCTTATATCAAAATACAGACGAATAACCCAAGATAATTGAACAGTTGCCTAACCATGGATACAGTTACGATATTATATCAACGAGTTAAAGTGAATTTCCTTTCCAATTTCAACAAATAATTGATACACTATTTTGGTATGGAAATTTCCAGAAACAGACTCAACATATCAGCTACAGCGGAGGGAACAGTGCCATGACTCACGACAACGCCGATATCTCTGCTTCGAATATAGATCTTCTGAAACAGAATATCCTCGACTCTCTCAGCAGTGCTCCGGGGGACTCCACGGCTCAATGCCGCTGCTTACAACCTTTCCTGAAGGAAACGAAGAAAAAGGCTTGCAAAATTATCCTCCACAATCTTGTGCAGCTAAGCTTCACCCAAGACAATGCCTGTCAGTACTGGGACGCTATTGTTAAGCATGCGGATAAAATGCAAATTAGCCTTAAGCGTAACATCGGTCTAACCACCGCAGCATGCGATTATTTCAGTACCGTCCAGCCCTACCTCAACAATCCAAAGCTTATTGAATTTTCACGCTACGAGGAGACATTACGATCTGCTCACCAGGATTTCCTCACCGGACTACTGAGTCGTGGCGCCTTCCAGAATTCATTTGATCAAGAGATGTCAAGAGCCACACGTCATGGCCACGACACTACGTTTATATTTTTTGACCTTGATAATTTCAAGACGATTAATGACCAATATGGCCATCTGGCTGGTGACAAAGCCCTCAAAGAGGTGGGTAAAATTCTTCTTGGTTCAAAACGAAAGGAAGATATTGCCTGTCGCTTTGGTGGGGATGAGTTTGTTCTCTTACTGCCAGAAACCAATAAGTTTATGGGACTGCTGGTGGGTAAGAAGCTTCTGGATCAGATAAACAATCTGACCATCTCCCATGAAGATGCCGAATTTTCGGTTACCTGCAGCGGCGGTCTGGCATCCTTCCCCCTTGACTGCCACGACGGAAACACACTGTTACGTTGTGCCGATCGGGCTCTCTACCAGGCCAAAAGCCGTGGCAGACATGAACTCACCCTCTTTTCAGAAGAAAAGAGAATATTCACACGAATTGATTTTGAACACACCGTCAGCATTCGCCCTCTTGACATCGAAGAAAGCAGTTGTGCCACTCAATCGAAAAACATCAGCGAAAGCGGCATCCTGATTTCCTGCAACCATAAGTACAACCTTGGTACTCGTCTGGAACTGCACGTTTCCCTGGAACAAGACTCAGCACTCACACTGACTGGATCCGTTGTACGTGTAGAACAATTCAACTCTGATTCCTACGATATCGGACTCAATTTCCTCCAGATCGATGCCAGTGTCGCCCCAACCCAGGCAATTGCTGATTACATTATCGAGCAACTTGCAAATTAGTCCCTTCTAAACAGTTATTTCTTCTTTTTTTTCCTGGAGCGCTGATACTTATTTACTCCTCGATTGTGGTCCCGAAGGGTTTTGGAAAAGAGATGACTTCCATCGTTTTTGGATACAAAATAGAAGAAATTACTCTCCACTGGGTGCAGCACTGCCGTCAGCGCAGCTTTTCCTGGATTACAGATGGGGCCAACGGGAAGTCGTTTTAAGGTATAGGTATTATAGGGAGAGGGGGTCTTCAAATCTTTTCTACTTAATTTTCCAGAAAAATTTTCGATCCCATACATCACCGTGGGATCGGACTGCATGCGCATACCTTTCTTTAAGCGATTGAAGAAAACACCGGCTATAATTGGACGTTCCGAAGCCTTTGCCGTTTCTTTTTCCACCATGGCAGCAAGAATAAGAACCTCATAAGGCGTGAGTTCCAGAGGAGGTTCTCTTTTGATCTCATTCCAGACAGAAAAGAAATGACGAACCTGCATACGAAGAAGATCTTCAGTGGTCTGCCCCTTTCTTGTCAGGTGGTATGTATCCGGATAGAGGTAGCCCTCCAGGTTTTTATGCGATTCCAACCCAAGGCTTTTTAGAAAATCTGGATCCTTTGCCAAGCGAACATACTCTTCAGCGTCACACCATCCGCCGCCAGCAAAAACCTCAGCTATCTCAGAAATGGTTAAGCCTTCTCTTATCGTGACAGCGTGTTGAATGGGTTTTGCCAGGGCCAGTTCTTTTAACAGCTCCTGAGGGGTCTGCCCACGGTGCAGAGCAAACTCTCCGGCCTGCAGTTTTGCAGCAATTCCAAGATAACGGGCAAGCACTGGAAAACGACCATCGTTTTCAACAAGGCCGGAACTTGCCAGAATTCTGTTTATCTCTTTTACAGAGGAGCCGGAGGGAACAATAACGGTTACCGTCTCACTCCTTTCTCCAGGTGCTACCTGACTTGCAAACTGGAGAAACCAACCGCCTGCAAACAGCAGTGCCCCAAATAGAAAAAGGACCGCCATAAGGGCGATCCTTTTTCCCGATAACAAAGCACAGGAGTTCTGATTACTATTTTCCATAGGTTGTAAAAACTATTCTTTTTCTACCTTCTTCATAGCAGTCTTAACAGCACCGTCAAAGGCAATTCTCACAACTTCATCCATATCTTTAACGGGATGGAAGGTCATAGTTTTCCGAATTTCAGGTGGAATCTCAATAAGATCTTTCTCATTCTGCTCAGGAATTATCACTGTGGTCAAACCAGCCCGGACAGCAGCGAGAGCTTTTTCCTTCAAACCACCAATGGGTAATACGCGTCCACGAAGAGTGACTTCACCCGTCATGGCAAGTTTCTTAACCACCTTTTTTCCGGTAATGGCTGAATAAAGTGCTGTAGCCATAGTGATACCGGCTGAAGGTCCATCCTTTGGAATTGCCCCCGCAGGTACATGAACATGGATATCATGTTTATCAAAATAACCGTCCTTAACACCGAGTTCATCACAGCGACTTCTGCAATAGGTCAATGCCGCCTGCACCGATTCCTTCATTACGTCGCCAAGCTGTCCAGTCAGAGTCATCTTCCCCTTTCCAGGCATGATATTTACTTCAATGGTCAGGATTTCACCGCCAACTTCCGTCCAGGCAAGACCAGTTACTAGCCCCGGTTGATGCAGCGATTCAAGCTCAGACTCCGGAATGATTTTTGGAGGTCCGAGATAACGGCTCAAGGTATTTTTACTGATGGAATATGGTCCTTTTCCGCCTTCTGCAATCTTACGTGCAACTTTTCGGCAGATCTTGCCAATTTCCCGCTCAAGATTTCGTAAACCAGCCTCATGGGTGTAATGACTAATAATATACTCAAGAGCCACATCAGCAAATCGAAGATGCCTGGTTTTAATGCCATTCTCTTTTATCTGGCGAGGCAATAGATATTTACGGGCAATAACTGCCTTTTCTTCCTGAGTATATCCTGAAAGTTCTATTATTTCCATCCGATCCAGCAAAGGGCCCGGGATAGTATCGTACCTGTTTGCCGTAGTAATAAACATAACCTTGGAGAGATCAAAGGGCATATTCATATAGTGATCTGAAAACTCAAAATTCTGCTCAGGGTCAAGTACTTCCAAAAGTGCAGAAGATGGGTCGCCACGGTAATCGGATCCGATTTTATCAATTTCATCCATCATAAAAACAGGATTATTGGAGTTCACCGTTTTTAAACCCTGCAAAATCCGACCGGGCATGGCCCCAATATACGTTCGACGATGACCGCGAATCTCAGCCTCATCACGCATGCCGCCAAGCGAGAGACGATAGAACTTTCTGCCCATGGCTCTGGCAACAGACTTTCCAAGAGAGGTCTTTCCAACACCTGGAGGACCAACAAAACAGAGAATGGGCCCTTTGGTATCAGCATTCAGCTTTCTTACTGCAAGATATTCAAGAATTCGTTCTTTTACCTTCTCAAGACCGTAATGATCATCATCGAGCACCTCTTTGGCAGCCTTCAGATCAAGCCTGTCCTTGGTTCCCTTTTTCCAGGGCACATCAAGAATCCAATCGATATAGGTACGGATGATCGTTGCTTCAGAAGAATCTGGATGCATCATTTCCATACGGGAGACCTGTTTTTTGGCCTCCTTGCGTACAGGTTTAGGCATCTTTGTCTTCTTGAGCTTACGCAGCAGATCATCAATTTCCTGCCCGCGTTCATCGCCGTCTCCCAACTCTTTCTGCAATGCATGGAGCTGTTCCCGCAGATAATACTCACGCTGGGATTTACTCATCTCTTCCTTGGCATCGGACTGAATTTTTGCCTGAACCGTGGAAACCTCGAGCTCCTTGGCGAGTAGCTCATTTACAAGCTTCAAGCGCTTAATCGGGTCACTTTCTTCAAGAATAGACTGGGATTCCGTAATTTTCAGGCGCAGATTGGAACCGACAAGGTCAGCTAAGCGCCCGGGGTCCTCGATGTTATTAATGATCATCATCAAATCGGCTGAGAGAATTCCACGAAGCGACATAATTTTTTCTGTCTGCTCACGGACGGTGCGCATCAAAGCCTCGGTGCTCACATCCGTCTCTTCAATCTCAACTTCAACGATTGGCTTAATCTTTACCAGGCAATAGGGATCTGTTTTTACATACTTTTTCACTTTCGCCTTGGAAACCGCTTGCACAAGAACCTTCAACCGTCCATCGGGGAGCTTCAGCGTCCGCATAACCATGCAAACCATTCCCACGTCGTAGAGATCTTCCGGTTCAGGGTTATCACGGGTGGCATCTTTCTGGGTAAGCAGCATCAGAAGCTTGTCCCCTTCGAGGGCCGCGTTCACCGCTTCAACGGAGCTTGGACGGCCAACAAAAAGAGGGATGATCATATAATTAAAAACAACCACATCCCGTACAGCCATCATCGGCAGTTCAGATGGAATAACCATATCTTCATGGTCGGTAAAATCATCCATACCCATGGATAGAGAATCGCTAAAATCCACAAAAGCCTCCTAAATTCTTAAACAGAAAAAATCTGTAATTATTCATAAATTGTCACAGAAACGTAAACACGGACTATGTTGAAGTCAAGCCAGCAATCACTCCCTGATAGCCTTCCTCCATTTTTTCTTGTATATTTTATATTTTTCATCCATACTGCCACTCCCAAACCACTTAATTATGTATATTATCCTGTTTTTCGCCGGGTGAAAAGAATGTTAACGAGTAAATCCTTTTTTGACCTTTCCCAGTTCCCCCATCCTTCCATTTTTGACGACGACAAACCTGTGTGGGAAGCATTGAATCGTTTAAAAGATTATATGGACAGGTACAATTACCCCAAACTTGATTCCGCACTGCTTCCAGATGGTGTTCCTCTGCCTCAAGCAGTTATCTGTCACGAGGGATCTTTTTTTCCCGCTTCAGAGTTTACAATTGAATATGGAGATACCACCAAGGGTAAACTGAAAGTCTGTCGGGAAGACAAAGAACTCAGCGGAGCATCTGTTATTATGGCTGGAGTGATTCTTACGGGCGGAAGAATTAATATCGGCAAGGGGAGCACCATCGAAGGCGGCTCCCTTATCAAATCACCTGCAATAATCGGTGATTATACAGAGGTACGCCAAGGGGCTTATCTTCGTGGCTACTGTCTCACCGGAAAAAGATGCGTTGTTGGCCATACCACCGAGGTAAAACATTCTATTTTCCTCAATGATGCCAAAGCTGGCCATTTCGCCTACCTTGGTGATTCCATTCTTGGTCAGAATGCCAATCTTGGTGCCGGAACCAAATTTGCGAACCTTAAATTTCTGGGTGGCAATGTTTCCATTCGTACAGAGGACGGACTAGTGGACACCGGCCGACGAAAATTTGGTGCCATATTAGGGGACACAGCGCAGACTGGTTGTAACTCCGTTACTAATCCAGGTACTATTATTGGAAAGGGAGGCATCCTTATGCCCAATACCACGGCCCCTTCCGGATACCACAGCCCTGGAACTATTATTCGCCGATCCCGCTCATAGCACAATCAACGACTTTTTTCAGAAAGCATTGGTTTCACCCCTTGATTTTGTGCATAATGCCACTATAGTATTGTGCATAGACACAGATGGAAATTTTCTTCTATCTAGCAACTACAAAGGAGACCTCAATGAAAATAGCAATCACCGCAACAGGAAACACCTTGGATGCCACAGTCGACCCTCGCTTTGGCAGAGCCGCCTGGTTTCTTATTATAGATACCGAAACAAATACACTTCTTGAGGCGATCGACAATACCGCCGGAAAAGAAGCAGCCCATGGCGCCGGAATCAGTGCTGCAGCACATGTCGCCGATATCGGGGTTAAAACACTACTCACGGGAAGAGTCGGTCCTAAGGCATTGCCCGTTCTTGAAAAGGCTGGTGTAAAAATAGTAAATGATATCAGTGGTAATGTACGTGATGCCATTGCCGGATACTCAGGAAGTACCGAAACGGCTCCAGGCTCCAATCAGCCATCGCAAACAGTTGCCGGCCAGGGACAGGGGCAAGGACAGGGGCAAGGACAGGGCGGTGGAGGTGGAGGAGGTAATTGCGGATGTGGCAAAGGAGGGCAAGGCCAAGGCATGGGCCAGGGTAAAGGTCAAGGAAAGGGTCAGGGCCGCGGACAATGCCGTCGTTAAATTAATACGGAGATCAGCAGCATGCAAATAGCAGTAGGCAGCGGAAAAGGCGGAACAGGAAAAACCACCATCTCGACTAGTCTTGTCTTGAGCGCAGAGACAGATGTTCAATACCTCGACTGTGATGTGGAAGAACCAAACGGCCATATTTTTCTAAAACCTGACATAACATACAGTGAAACCATCTCTGTCACGGTTCCCAAACTGGATGAATCCCGCTGTACCGCCTGTGGGAAATGCAGAGATATATGCGCCTTTAACGCAATAGCCCAGTTTGGCAAAACCGTAATGGTATTCCCTGAGATGTGCCACTCCTGCCTTGGCTGCTTTAGAGTGTGTGAAGAGGATGCACTCCTTGAAGCAACACGGAAAATCGGGGTGCTGGAATCCGGGATGAGTGGTGCTATTCATTTTGTCCATGGCCGTGTTCGAATCGGCGAAGCGATGGGGGTACCACTCTTAAAAGCTGTCAAAAAACATGCTGATCCGGATAAATTAACCATTATCGATGCGCCTCCAGGGACATCCTGCCCTTTTGTAGAAAGCATTAACGATGCTGACTATGTGATCCTTGTCACTGAACCCACCCCTTTTGGGCTCCATGACTTAAAGCTTGCCGTAACGGTTCTAAAAAACTTCAACATCCCGGGAGGCGTTATTATTAACCGCTCTGACCTTGGCGATGACAGAGTACTGCGCTATTGTGAATCTGAAAACATTCCAGTTCTTCTCGAAATTCCTTTTCAGCGTGACATTGCTGAAGGGTACGCACGGGGCAAAAATCTGGTGGAGACGGTACCTGAGTTGCGAACTATCTTCAGTGACCTACTGACCAACATCGCCTTTTTGGTGGGAAAATAATGGATACGAATATAAAAGAAGTCCTAATTCTGAGCGGTAAGGGCGGCACCGGAAAGACCAGTATCGTCGGATCCTTTGCTCATCTGGCAGATAATAAGATTTTAGTAGACTGCGACGTGGATGCTTCCGACCTCCATCTTCTTCTTGCCCCTCAGCCAACGAAGACCAATGACTTTATATCCGGTGTCAAGGCCCGGGTTGAAGCGGACAAGTGCAGCAGTTGTGGAATATGTGTAGAAATCTGCCAGTTTGAATCCATTGTTATGGAAGATACGGCTATCATTTCCGAACTCAACTGCGAGGGGTGCGGAGTCTGTGCCCATTTTTGCCCGGAGGACGCCATACTTCTTGAAGAAAACCACTGCGGTTCTTGGTATATCTCCGACACCGCATATGGGCCGCTGGTTCATGCCCAACTCTTTGCTGGAGAAGAAAACTCGGGCAAACTTGTCTCCCATATTAAAAATCAAGCCCGCCAGCTAGCCGAAGCAACCCAAACCGGGCTTATCCTGATCGATGGTGCCCCAGGAGTCGGCTGCCCAGTGATTGCCTCACTCTCCAATGTGGATCTAGCCGTTATTATTACCGAACCCACCCTGTCCGGAAAACATGATCTGGACCGGACCCTTGACCTCACCGATCACTTTAAAATTCCAGCTCTAATCTGCATCAACAAATGGGATTTGCACCCTGAAATGAGTGATACCATCGAACAATTTTGCCAAGAACGTGGTGTTGATCTTCTTGGAAAAATCCCCTTTGATCCTAAAGTTGTTTCCTGCCAGATCCAAGGGGTTCCCGTAACAGCCAGTGACACTAGTCTTGCAGGCTTTTCCATCAGGGAAATATGGAAAAATCTTAAAGAAAGACTCTAAGAAGAATTTTTCAAATATCAGTTTTTCCCATCCAGTGGTATTATGCTCTCTAGAAAAGCTATTTTCTTATACCCCTTTTTTAGAGAGCAATCATGAGCACAACCATCAGCAGCAAGGACTTCACAAACTCCATTGCAGAAAGCCTGCAGTACATTTCCTACACCCATCCCTCTGATTTTATTCAGGCAATGGCACACGCCTACAATCTGGAAAAAAGTCAGGCAGCAAAGGATGCCATGGCTCAAATCCTGATTAATTCGCGGATGGCAGCCATGGGCCAGCGTCCAATCTGCCAGGATACTGGAATTGTCACCGTATTTCTTCGGATCGGTATGGAATGCCGTTTTGATACGAATGTAAGTATTCAGGAGATGGTTGATGAAGGTGTCCGGGCAGCCTATAGCAATGCCGACAACCCTCTTCGTGCATCCGTTGTGGCCGATCCCGCCGGTAAAAGAGTGAATACCAAAGATAACACCCCAGCTGTTATCTACACCGAACTCGTTCCCGGAAAAACTGTGGATATTCGTATTGCTGCAAAGGGAGGTGGATCTGAAAACAAAAGTAAATTCAAAACACTCAACCCAAATGACTCTATTGTTGACTGGGTTGTCCGCACCGTTCCCACCATGGGAGCCGGCTGGTGCCCTCCCGGCATACTCGGTATCGGTATCGGCGGAACCGTGGACAAAGCCATGGTGCTTGCCAAGGAATCTCTGATGCAACCCATCGACATCCAGGAGCTGATCAAAAAAGGGGCTGACAATACAATAGAAGAGCTCCGACTGGAAATTTATGAAAAAGTAAACGATCTTGGCATCGGTGCCCAGGGCCTGGGCGGCCTGACCACCGCGCTCGATGTCAAAATACTCGATTGCCCAACCCACGCAGCATCCCTTCCCGTTGCCATGATTCCCAACTGTGCTGCAACCCGTCATATTCATTTCACTCTTGATGGCAGCGGCCCTGCTCAGTTTACCCCACCACGCCTGGAAGATTGGCCAGATATTAAATGGGAGGTGGGAGAGAGCGTCAAGCGGGTACAGCTCGACGGAATTACCACGAAAGAAATTGCAACCTGGAAGACCGGAGAGACCCTGCTTTTAAATGGTACCATCCTCACGGGAAGAGATGCTGCCCATCGCAGAATCCAGAGTTTCCTTCAGGAAGGAAAGCCCTTTCCAGACGGTGTCGACTTTAAAGGGAAATTTATCTATTACGTAGGTCCCGTTGATCCCGTCGGAGATGAAGCCGTTGGCCCAGCCGGCCCCACCACCTCCACTCGTATGGATAAATACACCGATATGATGCTAAACGAAACCGGATTGATTGGAATGATCGGTAAATCGGAACGAGGTGATGCCACCATCGATTCCATACGTGATCATGGGGCCGTTTATCTGATGGCAGTTGGAGGTGCCGCCTACCTTGTATCAAAGGCAATCAAAAAAGCACGGGTAGTGGCCTTTGAAGATCTCGGGATGGAGGCTATTTATGAATTTGAGGTTGAAGATATGCCCGTCACAGTCGCTGTTGACAGTCGCGGCGAAGCGATTCACAAAACAGGACCAGCTCTCTGGAGTCAGAAGATCCGGGACTACCGCAATCGTAGTTGACAGTTGACTGACGATTATTCATTGTTGACAGATCCGCCTCCCGTAACCGGAACAGGATCCTGTTAACAATCCTTATTTCTTACACCCAGCCACCACACCCACCATGATAACACTTGCCGATAAACTGAGTAACGCCCTTGAAATAACCGCCGGCTGCACCGAACCGGCAGCCATTGCCTTCTGTGCCAGTTTTGTCGGGAAATACCTCGATGATACGCCACAGGAAATCCTTTTACGCATTGACCAGCGTACCTACAAGAACGCATTTGGCGCTGGTATCCCACGAGCAGGTGAACTACGTGGCAGTGAATGGGCATTGCTCTTTGGCCTCGTGATGGCCTGCCCGGAAAAGCGACTCTCTATCTTCTCTGGACTTGATAAGAACAGCATTATCCAGGCCCAATCTATTCATGATCGGGATATTCTCACGGTTGAACTGGTTGAAACAGACTCCCTGTTGATAGCTATTTTAGCAAAAGGTGTTAAAAACCAGGCAGAGGCACGCATCGAAGGTGGCCACACAAAGGTTACAAGCGTCACCCTGAACGACAAAGCCATTAATTTTGCAGAAGATACCCCCAGCCAATCGACACCTGAAGCCCTACCATTTGAAGACCAGATATACGAATCCCAGAACTGGCCCAAACTAATAGAGGAATGCTACACCAACCAAACCCTGCAGACCACAGTTCGTCAGGGAATAGCCTACAATATGGCAGCTGCTCTGCATGGTCAGAAATATGTTAAGAGTGGTAATGGGTCAGACTCCCTTGTTATGGGCGCCATTTACGCCAGAATGAATGGCGACCCCATCCCTATAATGAGTTGTGCTGGGTCCGGTAATAAGGGCGTGACCTGCATGGTTCCGGTTGTTAATTACAGCAGAGATCTTGATCTTGGCGAAGAACTAGAGATTAAAGGCGTCCTGGTAGCAATATTACTGACCACCCTCATAACCTCTCGGTTTGGTGAGGTTTCCTCGGTCTGCGGAGCGCAGTATGCCGCGGGTGCAGGCGTTATCGGTGGCTTACTCTATTTGAAAAACAAACTGGAACTCTTTGACGGTGCCTATAACAACTTTATATCAGCCATTGGCGGCGGATTCTGCGATGGAGCCAAGGGCAGTTGCTCCATGCGTGGTAATGTTGCTGTAAGTACTGCGATCAATGCGATTAATCATGCCGAAAACGGCTTCCTGGTCTCGGGGCGGGATGGCTTTCTTGGGGAGACATTCCATGAGACATTGGATCACCTGACTCAATACAATCCGCTTATCGCCAAATTTGAGCGTGAAACCATTGACATCCTACGGAACAAGTAAAAAAGCATCTAAACAAGGCAGAATCAAATGAATGATCCTGCCTGTAGGAGAAGATGATAAACAAGAAGTGTCTTACTTTTTCATTTTGCGAAGTCTGAGACTGGCAAGACCAACTAAACCGGTCCCAAAGAGAAACATTGTCGCAGGTTCCGGAACAGGTCTAGGATTCGCATCGACTAGAAAAGTAATGTCATTATAATCGTGATCACTGCCCCCGATTTGAAGGTCTTCCCAGGCCAGAAGGTAGCCATTTTTATAACTGTGCCCACCATAGTCAAATGCGCCAAGAGAGAAGGTTAGCATATGATCAAGTTGCTTGTCGTTGGTGTTGTGAAGTGGATCACTATAGTAACGGTTACGGGTTCCACCACTGTCTACGGAAAGACCAAATTCAAAAGTACCGGTTCCGGAAAAACTCCCCGTATACGTACCTTCGCTAAAAATCTCGAATCCAGAAACCCGATCAGAAAGACCCTGATAAGCACTGGAGCTGACAATACCCAGCTTATTTTTATACCCTGCTGACGAAGAAGTTATCTCCCACCAGGAGAGGTTGTGCCAGTAATCGTCGTCAGCGACATACATTGATCCTAAATCACCGTTGTCGGTATAACTTGACCCACTGATATGATTGATCACCTGGTAAACAGCAGGAGTATTATTGTTGAACACAGCGGGTAAGGGCGTTGCCGTGGTTATGGATGGAACCGTGCAGACAGTACATGTCAAAAAACAGATTAAAGATTTCCACTTGTTTATTCGCTTCATTTTTCAACTCCCTACCTGTAAGGAATACCCTTGAAGAACTATTTGTTCAGTAGAGAGATCATATGACCGTTGAAAACAAATGTGAATAGTCAGAACACTTAAACTTTACGGGATTTTTTCTTTATAGCCCCGGAGCGAGGGTCAGGTCTTGAAATACGACCTATCTGTCTGTTATTTTTAAGGTGGGAAGTAAAATACTGCCTTTCAAGACCCAGCCCAATTTTTTTATAGCCTGAACGATTGCTGCAATTGCCGTTCAGTACTATTGAACGAGCAATCGCAGTATTATGGTGCGATATGTCTATTGCACCATTGTCTTGAGCTCTATTGTTTTGTCGATCATATCAACGATAGGTACTGGTGGAACCTCTTTGATGCCGTATATTGCATCGAGGTGCATATCGTCTGGAACATGGCTGAGAAGCTTTTCGGCCACTTTCTGGTTGGCCTGACGAAAACGAAGCTTGACGTTTAAGGTGACAGGCTCGACGCTGTCGCTGCTCAATCCATAATGAACTTCGCGGTACCCTTTGGGAGGGATGGTGTCATGCTTAGAAAAACTTATGATTTCCCAGGGATCAATTGCAAAATGCATGTTTTCTCCCATACCATCTGAGTTAAACCGCCTGGTTCCTTCCGGAAGCTTTCCCTTGGCATCAACTTGTCCACTGCTCATGATAATTTTTCCGGCTGCATCGGTGGCTGTTACTTCAAGCCACATCTGTCGGATATTGGTCAGTGATGTGGGGAGATTATGTCCAGCTCGTCTATTGTTGACCCGGACCTTCACTTCGGCCAGTTTACCGTTTCTGTAAATTGGATCGATATCCAATTCAGCAGCGGCCTGCAGTCTGCCAACGGCCATCTCATATTTTTGATGGGCACTTACTGCCAGCTCTTCGTCACCAGCTTTTTTTGCTGCCATTTCAGTGAGTGCATACATCAGGAAGTTGGCACCATTAAAATAGTGATGATACTCTTCCCGAACAGGTTTTTGAAAGGTATCAGCTGAACGTTTAAATGTTTCAAGCTCAACCATATGGCAATCCTGACAAGTTATATTGTTGGCCGCATAGACACTATTCTTCCATTCTGAGTAGGTCATTTCCAGAGGGGTATGCTTGTCATAATGAGTGATCTGGTGACATGATGCACACAGTTCTGCCTGCAGATGCAAGGGAGATTCTACACATTCATGAAAATCTTCACCACAACCATCTTCAGCAGCAAAAGGACCATACTTTGTCAGGACAACTTCGCCCTCAATCTCCTTCCCCGGAGAAAGGATCATGGACCCATTCTCAGGCTGATGGGTTGGGGTTTGCCAGTGGGTATGTCCCTTTATTGAATGGCAAATATCACAGGAAACACCGGCCATGGCTACCGGGCTCAGATCCTTCAGACCTGCTCCTTTGATTTCTCCAGTCACCACAGCTGCGGCAGTGTGACACCCTTCACACTGTCTAGCAACGTCATGACCTATTTTGTCGATGGCGATGTTTAACTCCCCTTGGTAAATTGGGTCCTGAAATGCCAGAGAATGCATGGACCCCCGCCACTCCTCGTATTGTTGGGGATGGCATTCAGCACATGTTTCCGGATCAGTAAACTCCGCTGCAGATTTTTCCCACTGTATCAGGGACGGTGCGTAAGGGTACTGTGTCTTATCCACCTCCATTCCTGAGGCAAAAGCAATTGATGCACAAACTGCAAGACCTGCACTGGCACCAATAAGCCCACTCATTATTTTGAGTTTCATGTACTACCTCCATACTATAGAAATAAACGGCGCATCGTTACAGGTGTACCGATACGATAAAATGATAATGATGCTGTTATTTGTATTTAAGAGAATATATTTGCTCGCTCGAAGTAATCTTATGCACATGTTAAAACAAAAAACCAAGAAGTCAACAAGAAACGAACCCCTCGCCAAACAGGAACCACTCTCAACTTTATCATATAAATACTTATAATTTTACTATCACCACTGTTCAGACGGGTTTCATTAGCGAGAGAGCAAGGGGCAGATCTTAAAATACGACACATCCGTGTGTTCCTTTTTAAGACGGGAAATAAAACATTGCATTTCAAGACCCGGCCCCATAGTCTGATTTCATATTCTTCTGTATGAGTACTGGGGGACAGAGAAACATCATGAAGAACAAAGAAGACAAAAATTATCGGCTGCCGTTATTCCAGGGTATCCTGCCGCTTGAGCGGGCAAGATTGAGCGGCGACATCCTTGCAGGCCTCACGCTTGCTGCTCTAGCCATTCCTGGGACAATGGGCTATACCAAGATAATCGGCACACCAGTAATAACCGGGTTGTATACAATACTTATCCCGATGATGCTGTTTGCCATTTTCGGATCATCGAGACATCTGTCGGTCGGTGCCGATTCCGCGACGGCGGCGGTGGTTGCCGCTGGACTCGCCGGAATGGCTGTGCGAGGTTCGAACGAGTGGCTAGCCTTATGCAGCTTGCTCGCGCTGATGGCAGCGGCACTGATGTTTGCCGCACGAGTACTGCGACTCGGCTTTCTCGCCGATTTTCTCTCACGCACGGTCCTTACCGGATTTATGACTGGCGTCGGTGTGCAGGTAGCATTGCTGGAGGTGTCAGGCATGCTTGGTCTGCAGCGCATCAGCAATGATCCGATTCTAGATATCATCCACGATCTCAAGCAGATCGGAGAAACAAATCCCTATGCGGCAGGTTTCTCCATTGCTGTGCTGGCAGTTATCATCGGCGGCCAAAAAATATCGAAAAAAATCCCCGGTGGGCTAATTGCAGTAGTGGGAGCCATTGCCATCAGCTGGTCACTCGACCTCAGCCCCCATCTTGATACAATTGGTGCAGTTCCAAGCGGTCTGCCGACATTCGGTCTGCCCCATATTGAGTGGAGTTGGAAGTTGATCCAGAAGTTGTCGCCCCTCGCCTTTGCCTGTTTTGTGGTAATTCTCGCGCAGAGTGCCGCCACTTCGCGTGCCTATGCCGCAAAGTACAACGATCATTTCGACGAGAATGTGGACATGGTAGGACTTGGGATGGCCAATCTCGGCGCTGGCCTGTCGGGGACCTTCATCGTTAACGGCAGCCCGACTAACACTTCCATGGTCGACAGCGGCGGCGGGCGTAGCCAGGTGTCTCAGCTAACAGCCTGCATGCTGGTGTTGCTGGTGCTACTTTTTCTCACGGGGCCCCTCTCCTTTTTACCAACCGCTGTTCTCTCCGCTATCGTTTTCCTTGTTGCAATTAAAATGATTGACATCAAAGGCATGCAGACAATTTATACTGAGGCACGCGCCGAATTCTGGCTTGCCTTAATTACGGCTGCCACTGTGGTGGTGATTGGCGTCGAGCAGGGCATCATATTGGCCATGGTTCTGTCACTTATTGATCATCTGCGACGGGGCTATCGAGCCACAAATGCTGTCATTGTAGCGGACAAGAAAAAAAAAGGATGGCAGACTGTACCGGTATCAGTACCTCAGCAGATTGAACCTGGCCTGCTGATATACCTTTTCAGTCACAGCCTCTACTATGCCAACGCTGCTCAGTTCGCCGAAGAGGTCATACAGTTAGCAAAATCGAAAACAGAACCGCCTCTGAAGTGTATTTGTATCGAAGCAGCAGCTATCGGTGATGTCGATTTCTCCGCCGCAGCAATGTTGCGAGATACCCATTTCCTTCTAAAAGAACAGAGCATCCGGCTTGTATTCGCAAACATTTCCACTGAGGTACATAGCCAGTTTGACCGCTACAGAATTATTAAAACCATTGGCGCGGATGCGGTATATGGCTCGATTCACGCGGCTGTAGTTGCCTACAAACACAAGCCTGATGCCTCAAAGCCGTTGTCTGAAAAACAAATCTGATAAACATATGGCATAATCCTTCACACCAAGCTTCGATTACTGTATTCGGTTGCTTTGAATCGTTTTATATTTTTGTTAAGCCAATCAACGGTATCTTACAGATGGTTCAACTCATGATTGAAAGACAACATCTGACAATTTGCTCTTTTGGTCCATAAGAAGCTAACATTACCAGTACAAACCTTCCTCTATTCGTGGGATGAATGCATTTCAAATGCTTCCTGATAAGACCAGAGGACAGTGCAGGTTGCCAGTAGGAAAATCAACTTTTACCCGTCAGATTTTATGAAGAGCTTCGATCTCGTAATCATTACTATTTGCCAACCCCCTTATTATTACGACTTTTGTATTCAGGCCGGATACTATTGGCACAAATCAGAAGTAAGGCGTAATGGGACATCATGATCTCTTGCCACCGACGTCGATGCCCCCTCTGCTCCAAGCATCCCTCCAAAAATAGCTACTCCCCCAAAAAATCCTGTGATATACTCATCAATAGTCCCGGACGGGGAAACGGATAAGCCCCGTTGTCTTAGCAGAGTAGAAAGAACGTTTTCCATCATCCCCAAACCAGCAAAAAACAGTGTGGTGCTGTATGTCCACGACGCCGGACAGGGCTTGACCATATGCCCCCACGAGACAATTGCAAACAAACATGATGGAACTATTTAATTTTCTAATAGGTGGACAGAAGTCATGAATAGCCCCCCCCCCCAGGAACCGCTGGTGATCAAGTTGGTCTATTACGGCCCTGCCTTAAGTGGCAAAACCACCAACCTTATGCGTCTGCACGACCTGCTCCACCCCGAGCTGATTGGTGACCTAATGACCATGGAGACCCAGGACGACCGCACCCTGTTCTTTGATCTCCTGCCCCTGGGTTTTAGAACAGCAAACGGTATGCTGATCAAGATCAAACTGTTTACTGTTCCTGGTCAGGTGCAGCATGATGCCACCCGTAAGGCCGTGCTCTCCCGAGCTGATGGAGTAGCCTTTGTCGCAGACTCACAGAACAATCAGTCTATCAACAACGGAGAATCTTTTCAAAATCTGGCGGAAAATGCTGCACGAGTCGGACTTGATTTCGACAACATCCCTCTAGTTGTCCAATTCAACAAACGCGATCTGTCTGCCATTCTTAGCGAAGAAGAGATTCTTTCCCGCTGGGGAGCGGTGCCCTGGCCAGTGGTATTCAGTTCTGCCCTGACAGGCCAGGGGGTAATGGAAACATTTGCACAGCTGCTGCACCAGGTCTATGCACGCGTGGATAAGACACATCAACTTGCGCGACTACACGGCCTGAGCCGTGAAGCCTTTATTAAAGCCATCATGTACAATCAGCAGGAGGAAGCCCATGACTGATCATTTTGATCGACAGTTATCCCTGTCAGAGCTCTTTACAGAAAGGGAGATCAGTACCATCCAGTCAAACTTTTCTCGTCTCCTTGGACGGGAGTTGACACTTGAGGCTGCTGACAGTCCGATACAACCCGGCTATGAACGGAAAGCCATCAACTGGGACCTTGAGCCCATAGGCTACCTGCTTATGAAAGATGGCAATGGCGAATTGCTGCAGGCAGCAGTCGCCCTACTGGATATTCTGGTGCAGAATGCAGCCCGCTACCGTATGGCTAAAGACATCCACCAGGAAATAATCACCATCGACTACGAGGCATTACAGAAAAAGCATCAGGCCCTGCAGGAATCAGAAGCTCGTTATAAAGAACTCTCCAGACAGCTGAAGCAGAAGGTGACTGAGCAGGTGCAAACAATCCAGAAAAATCAAACAAAACTGTATCGGGCTGAAAAACAGGCAGCCGTGGGTCATCTTGCAGCTGGCATGGCCCATGAGATAAACACCCCCCTGGCCTACATCCAAAATAATTTTGCTACCGCTGTCTCGTACCAGGAAAGCCTGCAGGCCATCGAGAAAGAAATAAAAAAAGAGGATTGGGTGACCCTGAAGGAAATCTGGCAAGAAGAAGATATGGACTTTATCCTCGAAGATTTTCCCTCTCTCCTTGCTGACAACCTGGAAGGGATAAATAAAGTCGCTGCAATCGTGGCCGATTTGAAGAATTTTTCCGACATCGATCGCACCGAAATAGCCTTTGATGATATCAATGCACGATTACAGACAGTGTTGCGGATTCTCCAGCCACAGATACCAGAGGCTATAAAAGTTATCCTCGAATTGGAAAAACTGCCTCCCCTGTCCTGTGACCCGGCCCATATCGGACAGGTCTTCTACAGCCTCCTCTATAACAGTATTCAGGCCATCGAGGGTTCGGGCCAGATCGTTATCCAAACAACCATCATAGAAGGGGCGATACAAATCTGCATCCGGGATAATGGCAAAGGGATAGCCCCGGAACATCTACCCCACATCTTTGACCCATTTTTCACAACCAGAGAGATTGGCCAAGGGACAGGGCTGGGCCTGGCAGTCTGTCATGAGATTATCAAGGCCCATGGTGGGAGCATCAGGGTTACAAGTGAACCTAAAGTTGGCACAACCTTTAACATATCCTTCCCTGTCGGGCAGTAACCATCACCAGAAGATGAGAACACAATGACTGACTACTCCTCCCTCTTTACTGGCAAAGCAAAGGGCGCTGCGAAAGCTCTGGATAAGCCTGAACCGTATCGACTGTTGCTGGTGGATGATGAGCCCAATATCCTCTCGTCCCTGAAACGGATGTTCAGGAAGGAGAATTATAAGATCAGTACCGCTGGCAGTGGCCAGGAGGCGTTGGATCTCCTGAGCCGGGAAAAATTTCAGTTGATCATTTCCGACCAGATGATGCCCAACATGTCTGGAGCAGAGCTCCTGCAACAGGTCAGAGAATGCTACCCGGATACCATTCGTATCATGCTCACCGGCCATGCCGACGTATCAGCAGTAATGGGCGCAATAAAAGGTGGTGCAGTCTATCGTTTTATCATTAAACCTGCCCAAGAAGATGATCTGCGGCTTAGTGTTGCCCTGGCACTTGAACAGTATGACATTGTTCAGAAGAACAAGGAACTGCTGGCAGAAAACACAAAGCAGTCTAAGGAAATCAAGGCATTATCCCAGATGGCCATGGCCAGCAAAAGCCAGCTGCCATTCCTGCTGAATAAACATGGATTTATCAGCGACAGACAGATGCAGGAACTCTACCATCTGCAGAGCACGAAAAAATCTCCCATGATCAATATCCTGCTGAAGCGAGATTGGGTGAGTGAAAAGCAGATCAAAAAACTGCTTTGCCAGGAATTTCTTCTAGAAGAGATCGCCCTCCACGAATTTCAGGTCTCTCCCAGTGCAACAAAGCTCATTCCCCATATTTTCTGTGTAAAACAGCAGGTGTTGCCCCTACAGTTAAAAAACAAACAACTGCTACTGGCCATGGTGGACCCCAGTGATCAGGAGATGTTGAAAAATCTCCGCTTTATTACCGGCCTCCAGATTGAGCCGGTACTGGTCGATCTCAGCGCCCTGGAGAGTAAGATTGCTGCTGTCTATGGAACGGGCGGGTCTGGTGATTCCTTCCAGGATATTGCCGCGCTTGTTGAGACCAGCGACCCCCTGGACGCCATCGAAATTATCATCGAGGAAGAAGATGACATTCCCCTCAACGAACTGCTTATGGCAACGCAGGAGCCTCCGGCCATCCGGCTGGTCAATGCCATTATCCTCGAGGGAATACGCCATGAGGCCAGCGATATCCACATCCAGCCACATGCCAAGAATGTAGTCGTGCGCTACCGGATCGACGGTGTTTTGGAGGACAAGATCCAGATCCCCCTTGAGCTGCACAAACAGCTAGTTTCCCGCATCAAAATTATGGCCGAGCTTGATATCACAGAACGGCGACACCCCCAGGATGGTAGAATCACGGTCAAGTCTCCACTAAAAATCGTCGACCTGCGTCTTTCCACCCTGCCCACCATAAATGGTGAAAAGATCGTGATGCGCCTTCTTGATCGCAATGCCGCCATTCACACCATTGATGCGCTGGGATTTTCAGATATCAACCGCCAACGCATTATGAATATGGTGGATACACCCCAGGGAATTATTCTGGCCACAGGCCCCACGGGCAGCGGTAAAACCACCACCCTCTATTCACTGCTGCAACATAATGTGTCTTCACAAAAAAACTACGTCACCATTGAAGATCCGGTTGAGTATTATCTCAGTACAGCCACTCAGGTGCATATCCTGGAAAAGATTGGCCTTGATTTTCCCACTGTCCTGCGTTCTGTGCTGCGGCAGGATCCGGATGTCATTCTCCTTGGAGAAATACGTGATCCGGAGACGGCTAAGGTCTCCTTTAACGCTGCCCTGACAGGTCATCAGGTCTTTTCCACCCTTCATACCAACTCAGCCATTGAAACAATCGCCCGACTCATTGATCTAGGCCTGCGCCCCTACGTCATTGCCAGCGCCTTGCTAGGAGTCATTGCCCAACGGCTGGTGCGCAAAATTTGTCCCCACTGCAAACAAGCGGTCCAGGAAAATCCTAGCATTTTACGGCGCCTTGGCCCATTTTTTAGCGAGCCAACCCTGCAGACCTTTGCCGGTAAGGGATGCATACGTTGCAACCAGACAGGTTACAAAGGTCGATACCCGCTACACGAGATCCTTATTATCAATGACCGAATGCGCCATCTGCTCTCTCAAAATAAGAGCATTATTGAAATCGGACGTGCTGCCACTGAAGACAAGACAGTCTTTCTTATTGAAGATGCGAGAAACAAGGTCAACGATGGATATACCACAGTTTCCGAGGTGTTTCGTGTACTCGGCCCGCAGGTTACCGTTTAAGAACCAATCATTTTTCTGGATAAAAACTCAGGACTTACTCAAAAACAAATCAGAATCCTAACTATTTAGCGAGAGCAACTAATTACCATTACCTCTGAACGGTACCTGTTTAGCAGGTAAGCGCAGACTCCGTGCTTCACATTTGGTTATTTTGAGCTCCGAGGCATACTCATGCTATTCGAGAAGGCTATAATGGAAGTAGCTGGAGTGCTGTTGAAGGTACTCAGGATCTTACTCTATTTTTAAGTGAGCTTTTCATGTGACGGCAAAAGTATTTTTTAATGCAGGGAAAGCAGAATAACTTGAGCCTTACTTTCATCTCTGACTTAATTTACCGATTCGGAAAACCAGCATATTCTTTCTTGTTCTCCTGTTCTTCTAGGACTTCTCGGACAGCATGGACAAGTTCCATGTTTTCAACCGGTTTGTAGAGATATCGGCTGATTCCCAGCATCAGTGCATCCTTGGCCGAAACCACACTGGAATGACCGGTACACATAATCACCGCTATATTTGGGTTTACTTTTATCACCTCAGTGGTCAGTTCTGCCCCGGTCAGATGGGGCATGGTCTGATCGGTTATCAATAAATCATAGAATTCAGGATCCTGTCGCACCTTTTCCAGAGCCTTCCTGCTGGAGGTTTCCTCGGTTACCTGATAGCCCAAATCACTGAGGATGCGACCGTTAATCCTGACCAGCAGAAGATCATCATCAACGACAAGGATTTTTTCATTGCCTGTAACTGTTTTTTGTTCAGGTGTTTTTTGTACAGCAGGGGGGGCAGCGTCAGCATCCTCCATTGCAGGCAGAGAGACCCGAAAGATTGAACCTGCACCAATCCTGCTCTCAACTTCGATTACACCATGATACTCTTCGACGATTCCGTGGATAACGGCCAGCCCCATCCCCGTCCCCTTACCAACTTCTTTAGTCGTAAAAAAGGGTTCCAACATACGTTCCTGTGTCTCCTTGTCCATGCCCGCCCCTGTGTCGGAGACTTGGAAAACTACATAGCGTCCAGGAATTAATGCATTTTTCATGGAATCTCCGGCCCTGACCTCGTGGTTTTGGAGGCTGACACTTAATACCCCTTTTTCCCCTTCCATGGACTGGAAGCCGTTGGTACAGAGATTGACCAGAATCTGATGAATCTGGGTAGGATCGGCAAAGATTCTATCGCTTTTTTTATCCAGATTCGCTTTAATAATAACTGTGCTGGGCAGGGTGGCATGGAGCATTGTGACCACCTCCTGGACAATATCATAGGGTTCTACAACCTGTAGGTGGTGTTCACTTTTCCGGCTGAAGCTGAGGATCTGTTGCACCAGGTCCCTGGCCCGCTCAGCAGACTGCAATACCTGAGCAATATCTTTGCGGGAGGGACTTTCGGCTGGGAGATCGTTTTCCACAAATTCGGAATACCCAATGATTGCCGCAAGAATATTATTAAAATCATGGGCAATTCCACCTGCAAGAGTGCCGATGGCCTCCATCTTATGGGCTTGGTACAATTCTTCTTCCAGTTGCTTTTGCGCTGTAATATCCCTTGCAATATGGACCAAATATTCCATCTTGCCGTCCACTCCAAGTAGGGGGGAGGAAGTGATATGGAAGATTTTTTTCAGGTTCTCGTGACGGATGATTGGTGGATGCTCTTCCTGTTTCATTGAGACAGTGAGCAAAGGACAGTCCTGACAAGGGGTTCCTTCTCCGCGAAAGACCTGATAGCAAAAATGGCCGACCAACTCTCCAGAGGCCACCTCAAAAAATTCCTCGGCTGCCCTGTTTGCCCGCACTATACGCATATCCGCATCCTGAATGGTAATGAGGTCAGCAATGGAGTTAAAGGTTCGTTCCCATTCCTCCTTACTCTTACGCAGGGTGTCTTCCACAGCCCTCTGTTCAGTTAGGTCGTGGCGGCGCATAAAGATACTGAGAGGGTTTTGTTCACTATCTCTGACGATGGTCACGGTAAATTCCAGAGGCAACCCGCTATCATTATCCTGATGCTCAGGTTCCCGAATAATATGGGCATTGCGCAATGCCTTCTGTGCTTCCCCAATGGGGCAGAAGTCGACATTCCCCAAGGGATGGACTATTTCTTCAATAGGCATTCCAACGGCACTCTCCGGGGTTGTTTTCATCACCTCATAAAATGCTTTATTTGCCCGAAGGAGGTGACGATCAAGGTCCAGGAGATAAATAGTATCATGATCTGCATCCATGGCAGTGCCCCATTCCAGGGCCGCCTGTTTACGTTTAGCGATTTCCAGGCTCATGGCGTTGAGGATGCGGTTAAAACTGAGATGGAGGGCAGTGAATCCTAAAAAAAGGAGGAAGACGGTGAAGGCAGCGGTTCGCCGCAGAAAGCTCCGTTTTTCCTGTACAAAATCGGTAATATCCTGAAGAATAATCAAACCACCGACAGAACTTCCCTCGAAATCATTAAAGACCTGATGGGTATGGATGATATATTGTTTACCCTCTATTTGTACCTGGGTATGAAATTCTGCCCCCATGGGCAGATCCAAAGGAAGTTTGGAGTAGATAGGGTCGCCATGACTGTTGATAACATAACCGTCACGTCTGACCAGGGGGAACTTATTAAAAGCGGTGGCTTTTTTCCACTGCTCTTCGCGAAAACAGCTGGTGACTGGCATGAGCAGCACTCCATGCACCATATCCACTGCCTGGTGCATATCGAGTCCAAACTCCACGGCCCCCACGTAATGCTCTTGGTAAAAGACAGGGGCGATAACTCGGAAAAACCCGCCATGGTTCCCGATTTCAAAGCCGGAAACGGGTTTCTTCTCTTTATGGATCTTTTTGAGGGACGGTCTGGTTGTGATCAGATCTTCTCCCCAGGTCTCGGGTGCATGGATACGGAGAAAAGAGTGGCCATCGGGCAGGTGAAAGTGGATATTTGAAAAATAACTATTTTCTTTCTGCAGGGTATCCAATTTGGGACGACAGAGTTTATAAAGCCGTTCCCGGTCACGATGAGCAAAGGCCTCGATAATTTCGGGTTGCATATGGAGAAAGGTTTGCAACCGCTTTTCATAATCGTGGAGGGAGCGTTTGCGAACCTCTTGAATGCTAAGGTCAATATCTGCCTCAGTACTCGAAATTAGCAGATCTATGGTTCTGTTGTGCTGGCTGACACCATAATAGAAAAAGGAAAAAGCCAAAGCAAGAATGATGGTGGAAACGATGATCAGGGCCTTGTTTCTGTCTCCCATGATCATGACTCTCTTTTTTTGATTGTTCATCATCACCTCTGAGAGCGTATGACTACACCCATAAGTTTTTACCAGTACATTATCATTCCGAATCATAACACAAAACGGGGCATTTAACCAATCAATTAAATGCAGTATATTACAGGTAACTTAACGACTTTTTTGCACTTGTCTGAAGAGTCATTATTAGACGTAGGATAGAGTAGGATATTGAATAAGCATTCAATCAACACTGACAGTTTAGACCTGCAGCAACTCCCCAAATTTTACCACTAGCCGTTCCCATGCCCATAATCCAGCGTGGTAACAATCATCTCGCTTGTTTTGTTTCTGAAGATGATCATTTATTTTATAGCGATCGCTTAGCTGAAGATTCAAGAGGAACGCCTTACAAATTACCAAGCATTCTTCATCTACCATCTGGAGGGGAAACTCTTGGAAGGAATAAGGAACAATGTCAGAAAAGTATGGCGTGAATTTTACTCTGACCAAACGTAGTTGTTTACTTGAGAGCAATGGAGGCCTCTCAAGTTTAAAAAAAGAAGCGAATGATAGAGATCTCTACTAACAGTTCTTATAGCCAAACAGTCAAAAAAACAGAGCATATCCCGAATCATCTTTAATTTCTCCATTTTTTAAAAACTTCCTAGTTTTCTACAACAAAATCAAAGCACTCGCTCTCCCTCCTTGCTTGATTGAGTTGAGAGGAGCAGCTAGACAACAGGCTTTCCCATTGACATTTAGGAGTTTTTTAATATTATACAATATTATTTTGTAGAATATATGTGTGTGCAATTTTTTATTGTGCAATAAAAACAAACCTGACTTTCTTCTCCCCTAACAACAACCTGTAGAACAGGAACAGTATGGAAAAAATAATCATAGAAAAACTCTATAAGATTTTTGGTGACTCTCCTGAAAAAGCTATGGAGCTGCTGAGACAAGGCGGCAACAAAGAGAGCATACTGGAAAAAAGCGGCATGACCGTCGGTGTCCAGGATGCAAGCTTTACAGTGAACAGTGGTGAAATTTTTGTAGTTATGGGCCTTTCCGGATCCGGTAAGTCCACCTTGGTGCGGATGCTGAATCGCTTGATTGAACCGACTAGCGGCAGAGTTCTGGTGGATGGGAAAGACATAACCGCAATGCCACAGAACGAACTGGTCAAATTTCGGCTCCACAATATGAGTATGGTCTTTCAATCCTTTGCCCTTATGCCCCATCTCACAGTCCTTGAAAATGCAGCATTCGGCCTGGATCTGGCAGGGATTGATAAGGTAAAACAGAAAGAACGGGCTATGGAGGCACTGGAGCAGGTTGGACTGTCCGGCTGGGAAGATTCCTACCCCAAACAACTCAGCGGTGGAATGCAGCAGCGGGTTGGTCTGGCACGAGGCCTTGCCGTTGATCCGGAGATTATCCTTATGGATGAAGCCTTTTCCGCACTTGATCCTCTTATTCGGACCGAGATGCAGGACGAACTCCTGAAATTACAAAAACGGGATCAACGTACCATCATCTTTATCTCCCATGATCTGGACGAAGCCCTGCGTATTGGTGACAGAATTGCCATCATGGAAGGTGGCAGAGTGGTCCAGGTGGGAACCCCGGAAGAGATCCTGCAGAACCCTGCCGATGATTATGTGAAGGCATTTTTCCGCGGGGTAGACCCAACTAGTGTTATCTCGGCAAGTGATATTGTCCGCGATACGCAGCTGACGATCATCAAATCCAGGGTCGGCAGTTTGCGAGCCGCCCATGAATTGTTGAGCAGCGGAGACCGGGAATATGGCTATGTGCTGGACTCGGAAAAAAGATTTTTGGGTATGATCACTGCGGAAAAGGTACGTGACTGTCTAGAAAAAGGCGCATCAGATTACCCGATAGATCAATGTTTTATTGAGGACATTGCCACCGCAAGCATGGATGACTCCATGCAAGATATCCTCCCGGAAGTTGCATCCAGTGCCTGGCCCGTTCCAGTGCTTGATGATCAGGGAATTTACCAAGGCGTCGTCTCCAAGAACAGATTTCTGCGGACCCTGCATCGGACAGACCAGTCAGCACCAGACTATAGCGAACCAGAGGAAATATAAATGTTTGAAGATAAAGTTATTCCACTCGACAGCTGGGTCACACTATTTGTTGACTGGCTGGTGGAAAATTACCGGGATTTTTTTCAATCCCTCAAATGGCCAGTGGATCAGACACTCAACGGTCTGGATTTTGGGTTAAACTGGATTCACCCCCTGATCATCATTGCGCTTATCAGTTTTGCGGCCTATCGCTTTTCCGGAAAAGGACTGGCTGTTTTTTCAGCTGTAATGTTGACTTTTATCGGCCTGCTTGGTCTCTGGGAAGACACCATGACCACCCTGGCCATGGTTCTTTCCTCCGTTGTTTTTTGCGCTCTGGCAGGCATTCCACTTGGAATATGGGCAGGCCGAAGTGATCGCTTTGAAACTGCTCTGAGACCTGTGCTTGATGCCATGCAGACAACACCTGCCTTTGTATACCTGGTTCCGATTGTGATGCTCTTCTCGGTGGGCAATGTGGCAGGAGTTCTGGCCACCATCGTCTTTGCCCTGCCACCTGTTATTCGTCTTACAAGCCTTGGTATTCGTCAAGTTCATCCCGAGTTAGTCGAAGCTGCGCAAGCCTTTGGGGCAACGCGATGGCAAGTGCTACGCAGAGTGCAGATTCCACTTGCCCTGCCAACGATCATGGCCGGCCTCAATCAGACTATTATGATGGCTCTGTCCATGGTAGTTATTGCTGCACTTATCGGTGCAGGTGGTCTTGGATCTCCGGTTATTTTGGGCCTAAACACTCTTGATATTGGTCAGGCTGTGACCGGTGGACTGGGTATAGTCTTAATTGCCATTATACTGGACCGGATTACTCAGGGTATGGCTCAAAGAAAGTAACTGTCTCAACCAATGGATTTTTTCACTGAAACACAAGACAAACTCCCCGCTGGACAATTACCAGGGCCCAAGATCCTCGGCATTGGTGGCAGTCCCAGGAAAGGCGGGAATTCCGATATACTTTTGCAGCATATTCTTCATAATATCGGAGAAACAAAACAGTTAAGAGACCATCAATTTCAGTCATGTATTGGCTGTGAAAAATGTAGAAAAGAGAAAATCTGTACAGGCTTACAGGATGGCATGTCTCTTCTGTACCCGAAAATAATTGAGGCAAAGGGCTTGGTTCTTGTCTCGCCTACGCACAACTATAACATTACAGCATTAATGAAAGCCTTTATTGATCGCTTATACTGTTTTTACAACTTTGAAAGCAAAAACCGTCCCTGTCCATGGTCGAGCCAATTGGAAAATCAAGGTCGAAAAGCAGTTATAGTGGCTGTGTGTGAGCAGGAAAACAAACAGGATATGGGATTTACACTCGAGGCAATGCGCCTTCCTCTGGAAGCATTGGGCTATGAAATCATAGAAGAATTGCCAGTTTTCGGGGCTTTTGCCAGAGGGAAGGTAAAAGAAAAAGAACAAATTCTGGCTAAAGCCTCAGATCTTGGAACGCTTCTGGCCCAGGCTGTCTCGTAACAACGCTTATTCTAGATACAATAGATTCACAAAATACTATTCTACTCAAGGAGTAAATGATGAAAAGATTTAAAACAGCACTAACTGCACTTGCTTTTACCATGATGCTTAGCGCACAACCGGCCATGGCAACTGACCAGCCCGGAAAAGGAGTCACCGTAAATCCGGCAAGAGCAACATGGAATACTGGTTTTTTTCAGGAAGCCCTTGTCCGTCGTGGTCTGGAAACACTTGGCTATACTGTAAAGAAGCCAAAAAATCTGGCAAACCCTATTTTTTACAAGTCACTAACCCTGGGCGACCTTGATTACTGGTGTAACGGCTGGTTCCCTATGCATAATGCCCAACTGCCCAAAGACTTTGATGAAAAAGCCTCCAAGTACGGCTACGTAGTAAAGGCTGGTGGCCTGCAGGGGTATCTGGTTTCCAAAAAGGACGCTGATAAGTATAATATTCAATCACTCGATGATTTCAAACGTGACGAGGTTAAAAAAGCCTTTGATAAAAATGGTGACGGTAAAGCGGACCTGACAGCGTGTCCTCCAGGTTGGGCTTGTGAAGGGGTTATTACCCATCACATGGACGTCTATGATCTGGATGCGCATATTAATCCTGTCAAAGCCGCCTATGAGGCAGGTATGGCTTCAACTCTTGCCGAATACAAGAGCGGTGAGCCCATCTTCTTTTACACCTGGGCACCAAACTGGACAATTTTCAAACTGAAACCCGGTAAAGATGTTGTGTGGATCAATGTTCCCAAAATCATCCCTAGTGAAGCTCAGAAAGTGGCTGTAGACCGGATGACTGTCTCGGGAATCGAAGGTGCGGTTAGCGATCCTCTCAAGGCAGGCTTTGTGGTCTCGGATATTCAAATCGTTGCCAACAAAAAGTTTACCAGTGAAAATCCTGCTGCACAGAAATTTTTTGAGATTTTCACTCTTCCCCTTGGTGATATCAATGAGCAGAATACCAAGATGAATTCAGGCGAGAAATCAGCTAAAGATATTGATCGCCATGTTGATGAGTGGATAGCAAAAAATAGCGCACAATGGAACACTTGGCTCACAGCAGCACGGGCCGCAGCAAAATAAACCTACCCGTCACTCACACACCCGCCTCAAGCCTGGCTCTTCTCAGTTGTTGAGCCAGGCTTTTTCTCTTTTAAAATGCTTTCCAATTATTCTATAAAATATTAAATTGACAAAAACTATTCAAAAACACTCTATATCCTTTTACAGTATCCAGACATAATCAACAGTCAGCGCAGACAAAACATATCTCAAAGTGAATACGTTTATGGAAGATCGTCAGAAGCAAATGCAAAATATTACCAAACAGCTGCGGGTTGTTTTCCAGGCTGTTCAGTCTCACTCCAAAACTGTAGAAAAAAATTGTGGCCTCAGTGGAGCAAAGCTATGGATGATGTGGGAACTTTTTTCCACCCCCGGAATACGAGTCTCGGAACTTGCCAGAACGCTCACCATTCACCCCTCAACCTGCAGCAATATGCTTGATCAGCTGGAAGAAAAGGATCTAGTACGCCGTGACAGAAATAAAGTCGATCAGCGTACTGTAAACCTGTATCTGACAGACACCGGGACTACGCTTCTGGCTAAGGCACCCCGTCCTGCTCAAGGAACCATGTCCGAAGCTCTTGAACATCTTAGCGATCAACACCTAAACAACCTTGCATCTGGATTAAACCACCTTCTTGGAGCTATGCAGTGCAAAGATGAGAAGACAGGCATGCTACCCATTCCGGGAGAATAATGCTTAGAGACAAGCTCCTGGTTACTCTCTGAAAAATCACCCAGTGTCAACTATTCGAAATGGCACTCAATATACATACAAACACCTACACTACACAGTAAGCACTGTGACTAAACAGCAGATCTCAACATGTTGTGTGCAGTGTTGGTTTTTTCTTTAATAGAATCAAGGCAATACGTTTAATTCTGCAACGGCCACAACCTTTCTAGCCCCCTGGTAGTTCTGACAGAAAAGTACTCATTTTTGAGCAGGTAATGCAGGTTGTGAAGGCAAGTTTCAAATAAATTCTCTTTTTAAATTATTGGTCATTCTGGAATTCCCTACATTATCCCCCGCTATTTGTGCTATATTTACCACATGAGATACTATTATGTGGTATCTCATTGACAGAGCGGGGACTGCATGGGCGTAAACTATATACTTTACCTTCTTTATGGACTGGCCTTTTTTACGCTGGGAGTGGCGATCCTTTCCAGAGATATTCGGCTCAGCGAGCTTGGAATCGCCAGAATCATCTGGTTACTTGCCGCTTTTGGTCTTGTTCATGGTTTTCATGAGTGGATGGAATTACTTGAACAGCTGGACCCGGATATAAAGACACCACTATTTGCCCTGTTTCGACTAGCCACAGTCTCCATATCTTTTTTATTTCTCCTCTACTTTGCCTTGTTCCTTAATATTATAACTCTTTACGGTGATCAGGCTCTGAAAACAACTCCCCAACTTGTTAAAGCCTTGATCGGGGTCTCAGCACTCTCACTCATCGGCTATGCGGCATACCTTGATATTGGTACTGGAAAAGATTTTAATACCCGTTTATTCGTTGCTTTCCCAGGTGGTTTGCTCTCTGGAATAGGGCTGATAATGTATTCACGAATTGTTCAGACTTTTTCAACAAAAGTCGCAGTGAATTTCATTTTTGCCGGGAGCTGTATGATCTGTTATTCCCTTTTGACTGGAATTATTCCCTCGGATGCCGTTATTCCAGTATTAGAGGTGAAAATAATTTTATTTAGGGGAATAAGTGCTTTCTTAATTACGTTTTTTACAATCAGAGGACTATCTGTTTTTAGCCTTGAACAGCGTGAACTCACCAATGAATACCTACAACGCTTTTCTCAGTCTGAAAAGCTTACCTCCATGGGTATTCTGGCAGCAGGTATCGCCCATGAAATCAATAACCCACTGGCTAATGTTTCTTTAAATGTAGAAATGTTAAAGGACCTGTCTGGAGACAATGAGAAGATAAATAAAAAGATTGAAACAATCGAACGCAATGTTAGCCGTGCCTCTAAAATTGCCAGGGAATTACTCTATTTTGCAAGAGATGAAGGCACTGAGTTAAAACATATTGATCTCAATCGTATTGTGAGGAGCAGCAAAAATTTATTAAAAAATCAAAAACTCAATTCGATAATACGCTTAGACTTACAGGATATTCCGAAAATCATGGGGATTTCATGGAAACTCGAGGAAGTTTTTATCAACTTACTAATGAACAGTATCGATGCCTGTAGGGAACAAGATTCCATTACCATTACAACATATACGAAGAACAACACCGTTATGGCAGTAATTACAGATACTGGTCATGGTATAGCCGATAAAATTTGTTCAAAAATATTTGATCCGTTTTTTACTACTAAAGAGGTTGGCAGTGGTACGGGATTAGGTTTGTCTGTGTCCTATAATATAATTAAGCAGCATGGTGGAAATATCTCCTTTCAAAGCAGTGAAGATGGAGGAACTGTTATGACACTCTCTTTTCCGGTGGTACCCAGTGACAGCTAAAACAATTCTAGTGGTCGAAGATGATCAGGATCTGCGCGAGAGTCTTGTGGAGATCCTGCAGGATAAGGGTTTTACAGTAAATGGCTGTGATTCTGCAGAGGCAGCCCTTGAACATATAAAGAGCACCCCGCCCCTGTTGGCCATCGTAGACAATATGATGCCAGGTATGGGAGGTATGGCCCTTATGCCTCTCTTAAAAAATTATTTTCCAAATATCAGGATTATTATGATCACAGCCTTTTCCACCGTTGAAAATGCTGTGGCAGCCATGAAAAATGGTGCCGATGACTATCTCAGCAAACCCTTCCGAAGAGAGGAACTGCTAGCTGCCATTCGTTGCAACTTTGAAGAACTAAAATTTTCCAGGCAGTTATCAGAGCCTGTCATGGATGTTACCCTTGCCTGTCTTGCAAACCAAATAAGAAGGCAGATTCTTGTGGCTCTTGCCGAGGAAAAACATATACGCTTTATGAACCTGACCCGCTCCCTTGGGATCAGTGACCATACCAAAGTTAATTTTCATTTAAAGAAGCTTAAGATGAACAACCTGATATCCCAGGACCGGGAAAAAGCGTACCGTTTAACCCCGGAAGGTGAGAAAATGGTCGATTGCTTACAGCTGCTCTCCAAAAGAATTTCTTTATAATCACAGATAGCTAGTACCACGTTGTGAAGTCTTATCCACATAACTAACCAATTCTGTGAGCAAGCTTTCTCTAGAATCAATCCTATTTTTTTCCTACACTTGAAACATACAGGGGAGTTTTTACTGGCAATACAAACACCAAAAAAAGGGAGGAAAGTGTATGAAAAAGGTATTGAGGCGAGTCGCATTCACATCTGCTACTATTCTTTTGGTCTGTTCAGGTAGTGCTTTTGCGGAAAGAGGCTATGTGGGAAGTCAAACATGTTTTAAATGCCATCCTGATCAGTATAATGATTTTATCGTGTCCGGTCACTCCTACAAGCTATCCAGGGCTGAAGATGCGATGAAACGCCCGATTCCACTGCCCAAAGGCTATACTTGGGATGACATTTCTTATGTTATTGGCGGGAAGTATAAAAAATCGAGATATATTGATAACAATGGTTTTATCATTACAGCCGCCAAAGACGGCTCTGAAATGAAGAATCAGTACAATATGCAGACTGGCGAATGGTCCTTTTATCATAAAGGTGAAAAGAAGCCTTATAGTTGCGGTAATTGTCATACAACCGGTTATCAAAAGGAAGGTCATCAGGATGGAAAAGAGGGACTCATAGGTACGTGGGCGGCTCCTGGCGTTCAGTGTGAAGCTTGTCACGGGCCTGCTGGTGATCATATTAAAAGTGATAAAGCAGCTAAAGAAAATAAACTTATGCTTAACACCAAATTGGCACTCTGCGGTGGTTGCCATATCAGGGGGGATAAAAACAAAATTCCAGCCAAGGGCGGTTTTATCAAGCACCATGAGCAGTTTAACGAACTCCTGACAGGACCACACACCGAAGAGAATGATATATCCTGTGTGAGCTGCCATAATCCACATAAAATGGCAAGATTAAAGACAGGAATCATAGCCACTTGTGGATCCTGCCATGAAGACGAACAGGCAGCTTTTGCAAAAAACACTCATTCTCAGGTTGGTATCCAGTGCCGGGAATGTCATATGCCACGAGCCAGTAAGTCTGCTGTAAAAGTATCTAGTACCGAGGGCGATATAAGAACCCATATTTTCAAAATCAGTACTGATGCAGATGCAAAAATGTTTTCAGAAGATGGGAAATATGCGGTGGGTGGTTACGTAACCCTCGATTTTGCCTGTCTAAACTGTCACAAGAACAAAGACTTAAAATGGGCAGCAAGTAAGGCTGCTAATATGCATGGCACAAAATAAATAAGAGAAAGGACGTTGTTTAGAGTCCTTGAAAAAAAGGATCTTCCAACTAACAGATGACTTACCCCCTGCATTTGGTCACAAGGGTAAGTCATCTGACTGGGAGAATGCTGTTCGTTGCTGTCCTTAACCATCCGTTTAAAAAAAGAATATGAGTGAATCTCCCTCAGAATGGGAGATGGGGTCAAATCTTTATCCTTGGCATGTCGTCTCTATTACTTCAAGCAGCTTGAAATTTTCGTATCCTTTTTACCCTACTCCGTAAACGGCTTCTGCCTTGGCTCACAGCACGGTAACCTATCCCCATAAGCTTACTAATCTGGGAATTAGTCAATCCGCCATACCGGTACAGTATATCCATCGCTATGTGTCGCATGACAACGGGAGCTGTCAACAGTTTTCCCCGTGATAACTCGGTCTCCGTTATCATTATCTTGATGATCCTTTTTTTACTCCAATAGGAAATTTCCACCGATTGTTGGCCTCTCGCGATCATTTTGGATAGAAAGATATTTTCCCGATATTATGAAAATAAAATGCTCTTTCCAATAATTAAATCTTGAATGATTTCTCCTTCAGTCAGGTCCAGAGATCCGTCAGTGTCAAGAGTAAAGATTTGACCCCTTGCCTGCCCTGCTACCGGCTCACTGAAGAGGCTCGAGTCACTAGTCAAAAGGTGTAAAAAAGGTCCAATCTCTTGCTTTATTTTTTCAAATATGAGGTACTAAAAAGAGAGCGTAGTCCAAAATCATTCAAAGAATACCGACATACAAAATATGATCACCTTTGCTCGTCAATTACCATTCATTACCTATCTCCTGATTTTCCTCCTGCTACAGGTCATCCTAGCGGGCCTGCTCTCCTATGGTAAACAGCAGGTATCGGACAGCTACCAGCAGCAGTCTGCCCGGGAGCTTGAAAATGATTTCAATTTTTCCCTTTCTCACTATCGTGATATTTCAAACCTTTTTTTTAAAACTGAAATAAATAAGCCCTCCATTCTATCTCTTATGGAACGAGCCAACGGAGTATCTCAAAAAGAGCAGATTCCTCTAAGACAAAACCTTCTTGATAGTATTAATCCGGTATTCAATGCTGTAAAAAGCAAACTTCGCCATGTACATTTTCATCTAGCAAATGGTGACAGTTTTTTACGAATGCATATGCCTCAATTATTTGGAGACAATCTCTATCAGGCACGGGAAAGTATACGTCTTATTGGCCAGGAGCACGAATTTCTTGAAGGTTTTGAACTCGGACGTCATTACTATGCAATCCGCTACATCTATCCTCTTCTCAATGCGGAAAAGAAATTTATTGGAAGTATGGAGACAGGTATTTCTTTTCAACAGTTTAGGCAAAGCCTCTCTGAACTAGCAGAAGGTGAATATTTCCTTCTGGTCAGGAAACATATTGGGGACAAAAAATTAGTCACTGCAGGGAAAGAACATTTCGAGACTTCTCTTCTTAGTAACCAGTTCCTTATGGAAAAAATAAATCCCGATGACATAACCCTACCTCAACACATAAAAAGCCAGAACCATATTCCCCAACATACCCAGGCCATGATCGAAGAGAAGATCAAGAAAAAAGCAGCTCTTCATCTGAGGGAGGACAAATCATTCAGCCTAACCACCAGGGTAAAAAAACAGGATTATCTGATTTCATTTCTTCCAGTGAAAAATATTGTAAACAGCGACATTGGATACCTGGTAAAATACGCCAGGGATTCAAATTATGCCTATATTGAGAATGGCTACCTCCTATCCTATTGTATTGGTACTGTTCTTATCCTTTTTATTTTATGTCTCTACCACTGGTCCACGAATAAGATTTTCAATCAACTGAATTTCCAGCAAAACCTGATTGATTCCGTTCCAACACCTCTTTTTTATACTGACTCTGCCGGAAAATATTTAGGGAGTAACAGCACCTTCAACGCGTTATTTTCTGTCACGGAAAAAGTTTCCTCTGATGGGGAGAAAACAATCTCTCCGCCGTTGAGTTCAATCCTTCCTCCTTCCATTAGACCCCCTGCCACCATTGAAGGACATGGGTCATGGGAAGAGGAAATCAATTTTCCAGATCAGCAAACAGGAACAGAACTCTCTTTTCACTGCTATACAAGTCATGTTGAGAATTCCACTGCAAAACATTCCGGTCTGATCACGGCCATGTTTGATATCACCGAACGAAAGGAAGTGGTAAAAGAACTCAGCAGATCACACGCAGAAATAAAACAGATTTTCAACACTGCAGCCGGTGGCATGCGGGTTATCGACAAAAACCATAATGTATTACGAGTAAATAAACGTTTTTTGCTGATGAGCGGCATGGATAAACAGGATTTAATCGGACTTAAATGCTTTGAAATCTTTGGCGGTTCCTCCTGCATGTCGGGCACCTGCCCTCTTCACCGTATCATTGCCGGTGAGGAATGGATTGAATACGAGGCCGTTAAACATTTCCCGAATGGGAATGACATACCATGTATAATTACCGCCACCCCCTATCGCGATAGTAGCGGTAAGGTAGTCGGGATCATAGAGGATTTCAAAGACATCTCGGACCGCAAACAATTCGAGCAGCAATTAAAACAGATGGCACGTACCGATGTTTTAACCGGTTTAATGAACCGGCGTGGTTTTCTTCGCAACGCCGAACAGATGCTTCGTCTGGCAAAACGCCAAAACAAAGAACTCTTTCTGCTCTTTGCCGATCTGGATAATATGAAAAGCATCAATGATGATCTTGGTCATCAAAAGGGCGACTTTGCTTTGCAAAAAACGGCAGAATTACTCAAAGACACCTACAGGGAAACTGATATTATCGGCCGACTTGGAGGAGATGAATTTGCAGTCCTCCTCTTTGATGCATTACCACAGGAGAAAGAAAACATCGTAGATCGTTTTCAGAAAAACCTAACGGTATGGAACAGCCACTCTGGGGAAGACTTCCAATTGGCTTTGAGTATTGGGGTGGTACAAACCCATTCCGGAAAACAAGAAGATATGGAGGCCCTTCTCCATCGCGCCGATCAAGCCATGTACAAGGTAAAAGAACGACGAAAGGCAGGTCACAAAGAGCGATGTTAAGAAAGATGGTATTCCATGGCTGAGATACTCATTGTCGATGATGATATAATACTGCAGGAAATGCTCGTGCAGCACCTGAAGCGTTCGGGGCATAGCGCAAACTGTGCCTCCACACTCGCCAAGGGAGTAGAGCAGGTTCATGCCAGAGAATATGATATTGTTTTTCTCGATGTCCAGCTACCAGATGGCAACGGCCTTACGTATATTGAAAAGTTTAAAAATGCATCATCATCTCCCGAGGTCATTATTATCACCGGAAAGGGTGACAATAACGGTGCAGAAAAGGCCATCGTAAGCGGTGCCTGGAGCTATATTGAAAAGCCGTATATCATTAAAGAGATCACCCTGCATCTTGCGAGGGTGCTGCAGTATCGCCAAGAAAAACAGACCGCAAAAAAGATACCCGTCGTTCTAAAAAGAGACTCAATTATTGGTACCAGTCCACTACTCACCGCATGCCTTGACAAAGTGGCACAGGCTGCCGTCTCCGATGCAAGTGTCTTTATTACAGGTGAGACAGGTACCGGAAAAGAGCTTTTCGCCAGGGTAATTCATGAAAACAGTCCCCGAGTAGACCACAATTTCATTACCGTTGACTGTGCATCCCTACCGGAAAGCCTTATCGAAAGCGCACTGTTCGGATATACAAAGGGAGCTTTTACCGGGGCCGAAAGTGACAAAGAAGGTCTTATCCAGTTAGCCGATGGAGGTACCCTCTTTCTTGATGAAGTAGGAGAGCTACCCGTGAGTATGCAAAAGAAATTCCTACGCGTTTTACAGGACGGCACCTACCGACCAGTTGGTTCTTCTCGTGAAAAATATAGTGATTTCAGGATAGTTACTGCAACAAACATTGATATTGACAGGTGCCTGGACCAGGGAACATTTCGCAATGATTTACTCTATCGTTTAAATGCCTTCTCCTTATCTCTTCCGCCCTTAAAAGAGCGAAAATCGGATATAAAATCATTAACCAGACATTTCCTGGCCCGGATGTGTGATCGATCAAACCTTGAATGCAAAGGAGTATCGTCTGATTTCCTTGAGCAACTCAGCACCTATGATTGGCCAGGGAACGTGAGAGAATTACAACAAATTCTGGAACAGGTTATGGCAACCACATCAGAAGCACCAACATTTTTTTCCTATCACCTGCCGCAAAAGTTCCGAATCCAACAGGCTCAAGCTGCAATACAGTCCCCAGCGCCACTTTCTCATTGCCCCCCTAACATACCACCAATGGAACAGCTTCCCCCACGCCCATGGCAGGAATATAAAAAAAATTCAGAACAGCAGTACGTTCTCGACCTTATGCGCTATGCAGGGGGGAGTGTCAAAATCGCCTGTCAGGTATCCCAACTTTCAAGAGCCCGGCTCTATCAGTTACGAGAAAAATACGGCTTACTCTCCTTGCCTAACTGACGCCACGGGCAATGGCTACTTTAGTAGCCTTTAATCGTCCACAAAAGTAGACAGAGTTTACTCTTTTCCCATCCGTTTTCACAGACCTCTCGGTAACACAATTCACCATAGACACTGATACGATTCCTCTTCACCAAAACACCCACCACTTTTCTCAAGTGGCATTCTTTTTGCTTTAAACTGTAAATAGACATCAGATTATCTCGTCTACTCTGACCATAAAAAATCAAGGGACAGTATCAAAATGTAGGGTAACTGGGAAATGTATGAATATCTTTTTTTATACACCTTGTGAATCAGTGGCTGCAACACACTACCTCGGCCAACTTTTGCAGCTTTCTGTGCTCAAAAAACTGATGATTCTTCCCACAGGTCCACTCTTTCATTCTCGCCTCGCGCTCAAACTCCGCAATGGAGATTTACTTCTTCTCTTTGTGGCCAATGAAGACGAACTCGATCCATTACTCAGGCTGAGGAATGAACTCAACGACTTTTGCATCATTGTGATTTTAACAGGCACCAATAGCATCCACAGGGCATATACGCTGCAACCACGATTCGTAGTTTTCCACAACGAAGATACCATAAAATTGGAGGATTTTGTCGAGAAAAAAGTACGCACCAAGACAGTTCTGAAGCAAAAAATAAGACAACACAACATGAAACAAAAGATCCAAAAACATCAGGGAGGAGAAAAATGCTAAAAGTTAAATTACGGGTGAAATTATTGGGAGCATTCGGAGGAGTATTAATGCTCCTTATAGCAGTGATAGGAGTGTACCAGTACCTGTCCAGCTACACCACAAGCAGTTTCAAAAATCTGCTAGAGGAAGAAATTGCAATAGCCGAACACGCCACCTTAATCAACACCTATGAGTTACAAAGTCGTCGCGATGAAAAAGATTTCCTGCTCCGCAAAGATAAGAAATACCTTGAGAAGTTAAAAACGAATGTAGCTCTCTTAAAGGAAGAGGCACAGAACATTATTACCCTGGCCAAACGTATTAACGATAAGGCTGCAGTCACCGGTGCCATCGCAGTCATTACCTACGCAGACGAATACCAGACCGCGTTCACTGCACTAGTAGCCTCCTGGGAACGTAAAGGGCTTGATTATAAATCAGGACTGCAGGGAGAGTTTAGATCTGCCGCCAAAAATCTTGCAGAGGACTTAAAAGATCATGAGATCGATGAATTACGTGTCGCTCTTCTTATGATGCGTCGCTACGAAAAAGATTTTATGATTTCAGGAAGTGACAGCTACAAGCAAAAATTCACGACTGCCATAGAAACATATAAGGAGCTTCTTGAAACGATCCCCTGTGACGCAAAGGCAAAACAAACTCAACAACAAGCCTTATCAGTATATGAAAAAGCCTTTGCCAGGTATCTTACGGTATACCAGTCCAGTACTGTACAGGAGCAGGCCTACACGGAAATGAAAGGTCAGGCCAGTGAGATGGAAGAAGCTATTTCCCAGGCGCTTATCCCCAAGGCAGGTATTCTTAGCCTTGAGCTTCGCAAGAATGAAAAAGATTATATCCTTCGTGATGATAAAAAATACATCACGAAAACTCACGACTCCATCGCAAAATTAAAAGCCGCTGCTGCAGATGCCGGAGTCCTTCAAGAACATATCGACGCTACCACCGTCGCACTGGATACGTATCAACGCGCCTTTGATCTTATGGTGGCAGAAAACACAAAGATTGTAACTCTAATCGCTACCATGCGGGCAACAGTCCATAAGATCGAACCTGCCGTGGAAGCACTGCACACAGATGCAAAAAAACGTACAATTACTACAATTGAAACGATTTCCGAGAGGAATGCCTTCCTTTCTCAGATTGCAATTGGAACAGGAATAGTCGCCATTATTTTTGGTGTTATTTTGGCCTTTTTAATCAGTAATCTTATAGTAAGACCATTGCGACGAATAATTGATAACTTAAAAAACATGTCAGATGGTGAAGGAGACCTGACCCAACGCCTGATGGTTGACTTTCCTGACTGTTCCAGTGTCATGAAGTGCAACACCCCATCCTGCAAAAGTTACGGTAAGAAAGATCTCTGTTGGGAAATTAGCGGTACCTATGCGGATGATCCGGACTGCATAGAAGTAACCAGCGGCAAGATGACTGATTGCAAAAATTGTGAGGTTTTCAAAAAATCAAATTACGATGAACTGCAGGAGCTCTCCAATAACTTCAATCTTTTTATCCTTAAACTACAACACATGTTTAGAGACGTGGTCCAGGGCGTGGTTACTATATCATCTGCAACCACCGAACTCTCAGCCATTGCCGAACAAATGTCTGGCGGTGCCAACAATGTCTCTGATCAGTCCAATTCCGTGGCCACCGCAGCCGAAGAGATGAGTGTCAATATGGACTCAGTGGCTGCTGCTACCGAACAAACCACCACCAATATGAATATCGTTGCCTCTGCTGCCGAAGAGATGACCGCAACGATTGCCGACGTGAACAGCAATACGGAACAGGCAAGCAAGGTCACGGCTGAAGCCGTGGAAGAAGCAAAAAGTGCCACCGAAAAGGTGCAGCAGCTTGGGTTAGCAGCCAGTGAAATCAGCAAGGTCACCGAAGTGATCACTGATATCTCCGGCCAGACCAACCTACTCGCCCTCAATGCGACCATCGAGGCCGCCCGTGCAGGTGAAGCCGGTAAGGGATTTGCTGTGGTAGCTAACGAGATTAAGGAACTGGCCAAACAAACAGCAGATGCAACTGGCCAGATCAAATCCCAAATTGAAGATATCCAGAATTCGACCTCCGATACGGTAAGCCAGATCCAGAAAATCACTACGGTTATCAATAACGTAAATGATACCGTGGGTACCATCAGCGGTGCAGTCCATGAACAAACAGCGGCAACCGACGAGATTGCCACTAATGTTGCCCAGGCAGCGCAAGGACTTGCCGAGGTCAATGAGAACGTGGCTCAGAGTTCTGCGGTCTCCTCCCAGATTGCCCAGGATATCACCATGGTCAACCAAGCGGCAACCGAGATGGCAACCTCAAGCGGTGAGGTCCAGAGCAGTGCAACCGAGCTCTCCGAAACAGCGGAGAAACTCAAAGATATGGTTGGCGGTTTTAAACTCTAGGAAAACTCTTCCCCAAGGATGCCTGCATCTGCACGCATCCCTAGGGGAAAGGGAAGAACTGTGCTACAATTTAAACACTCAGAGAAGGATAGGTTCACAATATACTTTCTACAGTCAAAATTCCGCTAAAAATAGCAGAACAATCCTGCTTACACCATGCAAGAAACAAATCCACATATCAAAAAAGAGGTCTGGCTGATCAGGTTCCTGGTCGTCAGTTCTCTTATCTCCACCCTGTTCTTCTCACTCTACGGCCATTTGCATCTTTTTCCGACGTTCAACAAACTCATCATCTCCATAAAAGAAAAAGAGGCTGTACAGATCGGTCATCATATCACTAATTTGATCCGCCAGAACGACAGCACTGGCAAACAGCACAACTCCATCACCGAACTCTTCAAACGAAAAATAATGCCAAGGGAAGTGGGGGAGATCATGCACCATTCCCAGCACGATTTTGCTATTTTAAAAATCAAGGTCTTCAACGCCAAGGGACTGACCATCTATTCCACAGCAGAAAAGGATATCGGTATTCTCAACACAAAACCGTACTTCCATAATCAAGTCGCCCATGGTGAAACAATAACCTATCTGGTTCGCAAGAATCAGCCCAGCATGGAGGGCCAAACCTACAGCCTGGATGTGGTGGAAACCTATGTCCCCTTGATGGCAGGAGATACCTTCCTGGGTTCCTTTGAAATATATTATGATGTAACCAAAGAAAAGCTTTTGCTTGAACAACTTATCCAGAGTGCATCTCTTCTTGCAGGGACCATCAGTATCTTTCTCCTCATCGTTGTCTGTGCCATAGCCTTTTACACCAGACGACATATGGCTCTTATCAAAAAAGCGGACAGGACAATATCTAGCCAGGCTGCAGAGCTGCAAAAAAGAAACCACGAACTCTCCATTCTTCATGATCTCTCACATGTTATCAGCCAGTCCCTGGAAATTGATGTGCTATTGCACTCTGTTTTGGAGATTCTTTCCGAACGTCTCTCATTTCTGAAGGTGGAAAAGAGGGGAATCATATTTCTTTGCAGAGGTGACCTGCTTGAAATAAAAAGCCATACCGGACTATCCGATGAATTCATAACAAACCACAAAGATCTCAAAATTGGTGAATGTCTCTGCGGCAGAAGTCTGCAGGAAGGTCAGATTCTGATGGCTGATAGTTGTGAAAGAGATCCCAACCTTAAAGGAGCTCTGCCAACACTGACCGAACACGGACATATCATTATCCCCTTACGGGTGGCAGACAAATCACTGGGTGTCCTCTGTCTTTACACCAGGCCGGAAATCCAACTCAACGACCATCATCACCAGTTTCTTGAAGATATTGGCAGTCAGGTGGGAGCTGCCGTCGAAAAGGCCACTCTCTTTGGTGGGGTGAAAGAACTCTCTTTGCATGATGCCTTGACGGGTTTACCCAATAGACGCCTTATGGAAAATTTTCTCCAGCAGAGGCAGTCTCTATTCACTCGCTACGGCCGTAATTTTTCGATTATTATGGCAGATATCGACTATTTCAAAAAATACAACGACTCATACGGCCACATAGCAGGTGATAAAATATTACAGAACGTTGCTAGCCTGCTCCAAAAAAAGACACGTCAATCAGATCTGGTAGCACGATATGGAGGAGAAGAGTTTCTCATTATTCTTCCGGAAAATTCCAGTGACCAGACCAGACAAGTGGCAGAACAGATTCGCCGTGCTATTGAGGAAGAAACCGAGGTTACCATCAGTTGCGGGTACACGACATCTCAACCGGACATAGCGCTTGAAGCCATGATTCAAAGAGCAGACCAGGCATTATATCGAGCCAAAGATGAAGGCCGCAACAGAGTTGTCGGTCACTGAGACAGGACCAAAAGAGGTTTACAGGAATCCCTATGATCAATACCAACAGATCCGGACATCGGATAAAAAGACCTCCTTTTCTTCTTGTTTTATTTTTAATGGGTTTGCTTATTGTAGTGCTTGGCTGTGAACAGACCAAGGACACAAAAAAAGTCTCTCTCAAAAACAGCCCACGGATCCAGACATTGCCCGACACTGTAAAAAGAGAGGGGACATTAAAGATTGCCGTTGCTGCAATGATATCCCCGAAAGAAACCTTTAATTTCTACCAGGAAATTCTTAACTATATTTCCCAGAAGATATCGCTTCCCGTCCACTTGGTACAGCGCGAAACCTACCAGGAAGTAAACACCCTGCTCAAGGACAACGAGCTCGATGCAGCCTTTGTCTGTACCGGTGCCTATGTGCTAGGTCATGACGACTTTGGCATGGAACTACTTGTTGCTCCGGTGGCATACGGTAAACCTGTTTATTATTCGTATATTATCGTCCCCAAAGAAAGCCCAGCGCAGAGCCTCAGTGATCTACGGGGGAAAACATTTGCCTTTACCGACCCCCTATCAAACACTGGAAAACTTTCTCCAAGCTATATGCTGGCAAAGTTGGGTGAGGATGCAGATCTCTTTTTCTCACAGGTCACTTTCACCTACAACCACGATAAATCCATCAAAGCGGTGGCAAAAAACCTAGTTGACGGTGCTGCCGTCGACAGCCTGATCTGGGATTATACAAATCGCAGCAATCCATTGCTGACAGCTCAAACTAGAATCATTTCCAAATCACCTCCCTATGGTATTCCACCGGTTGTAGTGCCAAAGGAACTAGACAAGCAGCTCAAAGAAGAACTACGCACGGTTTTTCTCCACATGCACGAAGACAGCTGGGGAAGGGCGATTCTGGACAAAATCATGATTGATCGCTTTATCGAAGTACCAGATGCCATCTATGACACAGTAAGAACCATGCAGCAAGGGACATCCCATGAGAAATAATTTTATCCGTAAGCATCTGTTCCGGGACCTGCCACTGGGATATCAATTTTCACTTCTTGTCAGTTGCGTTGTCTTGATTATGGGGCTTATCACCATATTTTTTATCGAATCCAGAGTAACTGAGCTTCTTCACAGTGAACATAGAGCAAGATCCCAAAGCATAGCGCGCCACCTCAGTCCCCATTGTATTGATCTTCTCTTCACCAACAACAGTATAAAACTTCACCAGATGCTCAACGACGTCAAGACATCCGAAATAGATGTGACGTATCTTTTTGTCCTCGATGCAGAAAAGAAAATATTTGCCCATACCTTCGGTCAAGAAGGATTCCCTACAGTATTACTGGAAGCAAATACTCTCTCGAATGAAGAGCCATTTTCCTTCACTCACCTGCAGTTTGACAACAATCCAAATATCATTGACGAACTCGCTGTTAATTTGATGGACGGAAAGGCAGGAGAGCTCCATATTGGACTTTCAGAATCATTTATTCTGCAGAAGACACATACTCTCAGAGCGCAGCTACTTGGTATAACAAGCCTTATTTGTTTTTTTGGAATTGTAGCCGCATTTTTCTTTGCCAGAATAATCAGCAAGCCATTGCATGCCCTTGCCATATCCTCGGATAAATTCGGTCAGGGGGAGCTTATTTATGACCTCCCAATAGTGAGTAATGACGAAATTGGTCGCCTTACCGCCACTTTTAACAAGATGGTGAAGAAGATAGAGCGATCAAGAATAAAACAGACAAAAGTGGGAGATGCATTACTGCGCAGTCAGGATGAGTGGGAAAGAACCTTTAATGCCATTACCGATATTGTTACTCTGCAGACGCCTGATATGTGCATTGTAAAGTCGAACACAAGCGGCGGTGTTGCATTGGGACTATCTCCTGAAAACATAAGAGGACAGCATTGTTATGAGCTTTTTCATGGTTCCAATGAGCCATGCAATAACTGTCCGCTTCTCCAGACACAAAAGACTTTTTCTCCCTATACAAAGGAAATGTATCATGAAAAACTGGGAAAAACATTTCTAGTTTCGGCATCGCCAGTAATCAATGAAGAGGGAGAATTGATTTATATTGTCCATGTCGCCACGGATATCACGACCATAAAAAAATCGGAAGAAGATAGGAGCCGACTGGCAGCCGCCATTGATCAGGCATCTGAAACGGTGGTGATTACAGATTATGAGGGAAATATCCAGTATGTCAATCCTGCCTTTGAACGACTCAGCGGCTATGACCGCGAGGAAGTCATCGGACACAATCCGCATATACTCAGTAGCGGTAAACACGACACCTCTTTTTACAAACAAATGTGGGATGAACTTAAAAGAGGGAACACCTGGAAGGGACACCTGATCAACAAGAAAAAGAATGGTACGCTCTTTGAAGAAGAAGTCACCATCTCACCCGTTATAGACAAGGAAGGAAAGATCAGCAATTTTGTTGCCGTGAAACGTGATGTAAGCAAAGAAGTATCACTTGAGAAACAACTACGGCAGGCAATGAAAATGGAGGCAATTGGAACCCTTGCCGGCGGTATAGCTCATGATTTCAACAATATCCTTACTGCCATAATAGGCTATAGTGAAATAGCCAGGGCACAACTGAGTGTTGACAATCCTGTCAGGAAAGATCTGGACCAGGTACTTATAGCCAGTGACAGAGCCGTTGATCTGGTGAAGCAGATCCTTACCTTCAGCCGTCAGGGAGAAGAGGCTTTACAGCCGGTAAATGTGCAACTGATTATAAAAGAGGTGATGAAACTTCTTCGCTCTTCATTGCCGACAACCATCAAACTCAAAGAACGAATCAATGACAACTGCGGCATGATACTGGCTGACCCGACCCAGATCCATCAGGTGCTGATGAACCTTTGTACCAACGCCAGACATGCCATTGCTGAAGAATTTGGCACCCTCACGGTCTCATTATCAGAAAAGGTGGCCACCAAAGCCCAATCTATTGCTGATTGCCCACAGATAGAATCTGGCTCCTGGCTTCACCTTGAAATCAGTGACACCGGCTGCGGTATGGACGGATTAACCCGATCCAAGATATTCGATCCTTTTTTTACAACCAAAGAAAAGGGAAAGGGAACAGGACTTGGATTGGCTGTTGTCCATGGTATCATCAAGCAACATAAAGGAGAGATTACTGTTTCCAGCAAGCCTGGGCAGGGAACAACTTTTCACATATACCTTCCGATAATTGATCAGGAAAAACTAACGGATCAGCATATTCAGCCTGAAGAGTTTCCCAGGGGAAAAGGAGAACAGATACTTTTTGTTGACGATGAAAAGAATATCGCCAGGATGATGCAGCGAACACTGGAAAACCTTGGCTATGCTGTAACAATTTTCACCAGTAGCATTGAAGCATTAGAGAACTACACAAAAAATACCGATATCTTTGATCTGGTTATCACCGATATGACCATGCCGGAAATGACGGGAGTGGATTTAAGCAGAAAGCTACTGGATTGCAACCCGGATCTGCCCATTATCCTCTGTACGGGGTTCAGTCAGGCGATTACTGAAACAGAGGCCAAATCAATTGGTATACGTGAATATATCAAAAAACCGGTGGACCAACTGAACCTGGCAAAGACAATCAGAAAAGTGCTTACAGCCCCTTGATCGGGCAATATCCAAAAAGCATCCTATGGTTAAGACACCAAAGAGAAAAACATGCTTCCATCTATAAATTTTTCAAACCTTTTTTATACGACGTAAAATTCCATTCAACCGTCCTTGAACTAAAGGTGGTTGAGTGTGGAGGAAAAAGCGGTTCCCGGGGTTTGCACGGCTTATGGTTTCGCCATTTTCAGTCACCATCCGCTTAACGCTTAAGGGAACACACTCAATGCCAGGAAGCATATATTCCACTTGATCACCTGTTTCCAGAACATTCCTTGCCTCAACCAGTGGCGCGTCTCCCTCTTCTCGAATCACAGCCACCGGTTCAACTTCCATTTGAACCCGAGGACTGTCATAGAGCATTTCAGCGCTTCCAGGAGCCTGTTTGAAAAAATTCTGACTGGTACCCCGTGTTCCTGTCTTAGCAATTTCATTCATCAGTATGGAGGGGAGCATGATATCCGCTGGATTTCCCCAGGCCTCCGCCGGCAAATCTCTTAGATAATCGAGTGCTGCCCGATAAATACGGGTGACCCCGCCAACATAAAAAATAGACTTCATTCGTCCTTCAATTTTGAGTGAACTAGCACCGCTTGCCACAAGCTCCGGCAAGCCCGCCAACAGACAGAGATCCTTTGAATTAAAAATATAGGTGCCCCGTTCGTCTTCTTCCACTGGAAAATATTCGCCTGGCCGTTTCTCTTCAATCAGCTTATAGCTATAGCGGCAGGGATGAGCGCAGGCGCCCTGGTTTGCATCCCGTCCTGTCATATAGTTGGAGAGCATGCAGCGTCCTGAATAGGAGATACAAAGTGCCCCGTGAACAAATATTTCAAGCTCTCCTTCGCTCTTTGCTCGCACCTCTTCTATCTCCTGAAGTGACAATTCGCGTGCAAGATTGAGGCGGTTCACTCCCTGCTCAAACCAGAACAGAGCAGCCTCTGCATTGGTGACATTGGCCTGAGTGGAAAGATGTACAGGAATTTCAGGAACACATTTTCGGGCCCGTCTTAAGATACCAGGATCTGCGATAATCAAACCATCTACTCCGGCTTCCCGCAGTTGCAAGAGATACTCATCAAGCCCTGTGAAATCGCGATTATGCGCAAGAATATTAATGGTGATATAGACTTTCACCCCCTGTGCGTGCGCATAGGTAACAGCCTCAACCATTTTCTCATCGCTAAAATTCCCTGCCTTTGCCCGCAGGCTGAATTGCTTGCCGCCCATATACACGGCATCAGCACCATAGTGAATAGCAGTCACCATTTTCTCGTAGTTTCCAGCAGGTGAAAGGAGTTCAGGGATGACCGGAACAACCGCTTTGTTACTTTCTTTTTTATCCATTGTACGCTAGTATTAGAAGTTATAAATTCTTATTCTGAATAGACGTTCCATACCGCACACCGCATGCTAAATCAAGAGATCAAGTGAGAAAAACAAAAGTTGGTATAGCCATGAGTGGAGGAGTTGATTCCACAGCGTGCGCCTTACTTCTGCAGAAACAGTACCAGGTCCACGGTTTTTTCATGCAGCTTGCCCAGCCGGATTACAACCAGCAACTCAAGCGCGTGCAGGACATAACAGCCCAGTGTGACATCCCACTCACCGTGATAGATTTACGCGCTGATTTTGAACAAAAGGTACTTCGCTACTTTGCAGATACCTACCTCGATGGACGCACACCAAACCCCTGCATGATCTGTAATCCCGAAATTAAATTCGGACTGTTTATGGATGCTATTCTTGAACAGGGAATGGAACGCGTAGCCACTGGCCACTATGCCAATATTGTGGAGATTGACGACTGTTTTTATCTGCAACAGGGTGGTGATCCCCATAAGGATCAATCCTACTTCCTTGCCAGATTACAGCAGAAACAGCTTGCAAGAGTTGAATTCCCTCTAGGACGGATGACAAAATCAGCAGTCTATGAATTCGTTGAAGAACATGGCTTTAAGGAGTTCAGGGGACAGGAAAGTCAGGATGTCTGTTTTCTTGGCGATCACTCCATTGGGCATTTTCTTGAAGCACGAACCCAAACAGTATCTCCTGGCGGTGATATTGTTGACCTTGAAGGAAAGATTCTTGGGCAGCATAATGGTGTAAGTAACTACACGATTGGCCAGCGTCGCGGTTTAGGAGTCTCTGCGGCCACTCCACTGTACGTTATTCACATTGATACGACAAATAATCGTATTGTCGTTGGTGAAAATGATGCCCTATTCCAGGAGCATATTAAAATACGAAATGTTTTATGGAATTGTGACAAAACGCCTCAACATAACAAAGAGTATCTGGTTCGCATCCGCTATGGCCATAAAGGACAAGGGGCGAAGATCAAGCAGCTAACAAAAGAGCTATACAAAATGACCTTTACCGAAAAGCAACGAGCAATCACTCCCGGCCAGTTTGCAGTGATCTACGACAACGATGTCGTTATTGGAAGTGGTGAAATCCAATGAAGAAAAAAGTTATCATTAATACGCTGGGATGCAAGGTCAACCAGTTTGAATCAGCCTCCTTTCTCTGCGGCTTTGAAGAATCGGGATGTCAAGCGGCCATGGCTGGTGAGGATGCTGATATTATAGTTATTAATACCTGCACCGTCACTGCAAAGGCTGGATCACAATCCCGACAGACTATTCGCAAACTGATGCGCCGCCACCCAAAGGCCAAGGTGGTCATTACAGGATGTTATGCACAGATGGCTGCCAATGAACTTGCTGAAATGGTGGAAGCACCGGTCTGTATAATTGGTAATGGCAACAAACATCTTCTTGTTGAGGCAGCACTGAAAGAAACGCCATCTGATCTCACCATGCTTATGGGCAGAATCTTAAACAAAAAAGAGACCTGCCCTCTTCCCATGAAACGCTTCGGTAATCGTACCCGCGCCTATATTCGCGTCCAGGACGGCTGCCAGAGTTTCTGCACCTATTGTATCGTCCCCTATACTCGTGGCCCCAGTCGTAGCGTTCCGCTGACAGAAGTTCTTGAACAGGCAGCGCGTTTTGAAAAAGCGGGTCACAGAGAAATAGTCGTCACCGGAATCCATGTAGGAATGTATGGGAAAGACCTTGAGGAACAATTCGACATCACAGACCTTATGCTTGCACTCTGTAGAGCGCACCCTACTATTCGCTTTAGGCTCAGTTCCATTGAACCACAGGAGATCACGGATGAACTGCTTGTTGCCATGCAGTCCTGCGACAACTTTATGCCCCATTTCCATATCCCACTACAAAGTGGAGATGATACCATTCTGGGGCGTATGCGTCGTGGCTACGACAGGGAAACATTTCGGACAATCATTGCAAAGTGTTTATCAACATTCCCGGATGCTGCGATTGGTATCGATATACTTGCAGGATTCCCTGGAGAAGGCGAAGCAGAGTTTCACAACAGCAAAAAACTACTGGAAGAGATTGGTGGCACCTATTTTCACGTCTTCCCCTACTCACAACGTCCGGGAACCCCTGCTGCAACCTTTAAAGATCAGGTTCCAAAGGCGGTGAGCCAGCAACGCGTTGCTGCTTTACGTTCCCTAGCCGACAGCAAGAAAGACGCATTCCACACTCGTTTTCTTGGGACGGAACGCCCCGTACTCGTTGAGCACAATCGCAACAAGGACAACTTACTCACTGGATTTACGGACAATTACATCCCCGTGGTTTTCATGGGCGATGACACTCTTATGGGAACAGTTGTCCCCATTCTTCTACAACAACTCGGCGACAATCACCTAGTAGTCGGGAAAACGCTGGAGGATTAAACATGCTTGGAGAAATCATTGCCATAGGAAACGAACTTACTTCCGGGAGAATCCCCAACACCACCAGCGGCTTTGCAGCCCATCACCTTTTTGAAGCGGGGTTTGATATCTATGCAATGCACACCATTGGCGACACCCCTAAGCTTATAGGTGAAGCCTTAAAACGTGCTCTTAGTCGAGTTGATTTTGTACTCGTCACCGGAGGTCTTGGGACCACCGACGACGACCTGACCACGGTTGCCGTTTCCAAGGCGCTGAACCGCCCTACCATGCCGAACCTTGAAATCCTCTCGCTTATCAGAAAGCACCTAGATGCGCAAACGGGGCAGCCGATAAGTTCCCTTGAAAAACTCGCTTGGCTCCCAGAAGGTGCAGAAACTCTGAATGCCAAGGCAAGGATGGCCGGTTTTCAACTTATACATGACGGAAAGCCGATTTTCTTCCTTCCAGGCATTCCTCATCAAATGCGAACACTACTGGTGGAGCAGGTACTGCCTCGACTTGCCACATGGTATAAAGGGCATCAGCTAAACAGTGTCCAACAGATCTTTAAGATTTTTGGCATAGCCGAGAGTGAAGTGAATAAGGCCGTTGAGGAGCTGGAACTTGATAAGGACGTGGAGATTGGCTACTACCCCGTTTTTCCTGAAGTGCATCTCAGTATGACCATACGTGGCGATAATAAAAACAATACCAAAGCACTGGCCGTGGAAACATCACGCACCCTCAAGAAAACATTAGGAACAGCTATTTACGGCAGAGACCAGGACACCATTGAGTCGGTGGTTGGAGAATTATTGCTTAAAAACAACAAATACCTCTCCGTTGCAGAATCATGTACAGGTGGATTAATCAGTCATCTTATGACTTCAGTATCAGGCAGCTCAGCCTATTATCTTGGTGGAGTAACATCATATGCCAACTCTATGAAGACCACCTATCTTGGAGTAGAGGAAGATCTTCTTGAACGATATGGTGCGGTAAGCAGCGAGGTTGCGGAACAGATGGCTTATGGCATGCGTAAAAGAAGTGGCGCCGATATTTCCCTGTCAGTTACCGGGATTGCAGGGCCTGGGGGGGGGAGTAAAGAGAAGCCCGTCGGCACAATTTTTATTGGAATTTCCGACAAAAGCAGCAACCGAACAGAACAATTTCTTTTTTCCGGGAACCGTTACGAAATACAACGCCTGACGGCACAGACAGCACTTGATATTGCGAGACGTTCTCTGTTAGAAACAAAACTGTAAAACAAGACATAACACCAAAACAATCTATAATGAGGGTATAAAATATGGCAGCAAAAGATAAAGAAGGTAGTGTCGACAACGCAATTAGCCAGATCCAGCGTCAGTTCGGCAAAGGATCGATTATGCGTCTTGGAGGAGCAGCCATTGAGAAGATTCCTGTTGTCTCTACCGGTTCTCTAAGTCTTGACATTGCTCTTGGAGTAGGTGGTTTTCCCAAGGGAAGAATTGCTGAAATCTACGGGCCTGAATCATCGGGTAAGACTACCCTTGCCCTTCATGTCGTTGCAGAAGCCCAAAAGGAAGGAGGCACAGCAGCTTTTATCGATGCTGAGCATGCGCTCGACACCGCATACGCAAAACGTCTTGGTGTGGATGTTGACAATCTCCTAGTGTCACAGCCGGATTTTGGTGAACAGGCTCTTGAAATCGCAGAAATTCTTATCCGCTCAGGTGGTGTTGACATTATCGTTATCGACTCCGTTGCGGCTTTGGTTCCAAAAGCTGAGATTGATGGAAATGTTGGTGACTCTCATATGGGTTTACAGGCTCGTCTGATGTCACAGGCCATGCGTAAATTCACCGGTGTTTTAAGCCGGAGTAACACCGTCCTGATATTTATCAACCAGATTCGAATGAAGATAGGTGTAATGTTTGGCAACCCAGAGACAACCACCGGGGGTAATGCCCTTAAATTCTACTCATCTCTGCGTCTTGATATCAGAAGAATCGGCGCCCTGAAAGATGGTCAAGAGATTGTGGGGAACCGAACAAAAGTTAAAGTCGTCAAAAATAAAGTCGCCCCTCCCTTTCAGATTGCAGAATTTGACATTATTTACGGAGAAGGCATATCCAAGGAAGGCGACCTTCTTGATCTTGCAGTGGATCAGGAGATCATTGACAAAAGTGGTTCCTGGTATTCCTACCAGGATGAGCGCATTGGTCAGGGCCGTGAAAACGCAAAAAGATTTCTTCAAGATCATCCTGAAATGTTTGAAGATATTGACCAAAAAGTCCGAATGGGCTTTGGCTTAACTCAGATCCCCGAAGAAGGAAAAGAGGGAAAAGAGAAAGCTAAAACAAAGGAATAAAAAACAATCCGTGTCGTTTCCAGAGAGACGGGAACGACACGGCCCCCCCCAAACGCTTAAATCGACTTAATCAAGTCAATTACTGCAGTTGTTGATGTCTGAGATACAAAGGCAACCCGTTCCACTCGGCCACCGCCAGCCTTCACCTCGGCCGCCCCCACAATATCATCCTCATCCCAGTCAGCTCCTTTTACCAGAACATCCGGACAGAGTACGGTAATCAAATGAAGAGGAGTATCTTCTCCAAAGAGAACAACAGCGTCCACACAGCCAAGGGCCGCAACAACTCTAGCCCGGTTTTGTTCTTTATTTACAGGACGCGACTCCCCCTTGATAGAACGAATAGATTTATCGTCATTGAGGCCGAGCACTAGAAAATCGCCATGACGCCTCGCTTTTTGCAGATAGTCAACATGCCCTGCGTGAAGGATATCAAAGCAGCCATTGGTAAAAACGATTTTTTGCCCTGCAACTTTGCGCCTCGCGACCCTTTCAATCAGACTCTGCAGAGGAAGAACCTTATCGTTATCTTCAAAAGACCAGGGGGCAGGAGCAACACTATTGAAGCGTTCCCGCAACTCCTTCTGCACCTCTCTGTTCAATGGAATCAGACAGGACTCAACCGTCTCACCGGCTTCAATCAAAATTTCACCATCCGGAGCCACAACCATAGAATGACCGCCCATCCGCATACCATCCAAATTACCACAGCAATTCGAAGCAACCACAAAAGCCTGATTTTCAATGGCACGGGCCTGGAGCAAAATCTTCCACTGTTCAATTCTGGCAAGGGGCCACTCGGCAGACATAACTAGAATTTCCGCGCCCTGACGACATTGAAGGCGTGCCGCCTCGGGAAAGCGAAGGTCATAACAGACAAGCCCGCCGAGAAGATCACCACCAGCAAGACTGACGGGGGAGGGGCTTTTTCCCTCACAGAACCACTGATCCTCTTTCCAGAAAGAAAAAAGATGCTGCTTGGAAATACCAGGAGAAACTGAGGCACCTGTTCCTGAAAAAAACAGTCTGTTCTGCAGATTTAGCTCAGTACTTTTTTCCGGGGTTTCCTTGGAAGGCAACGAGCCAGCAAGAACGATTTGATACAGGGACGCCAAGCTCTCGAGTTCTTCAAGCAGTTCAGGAATTTGATCAGCAAGCAGATCAAGCTGCTCATAGACAAAACCGGTGGCCCACATCTCCGGCAAAACGATTAAACTTCCAGGGGCTGGTGAGAGTTTTTTCAAACCTTCCCTCACCTGCTCCAGATTTTTTTGAATAACAGCCGGGACAATCTCAAACTGGAGGAACCCAAGCTGGGAAACTAATTTTTCAGACACAACTGCACTCTTCAGGTAAAGGTTATTTTCTTAGGCGGCCTGCGGGGTCCTATTCTGTTTCAGCGCAGATGCTGCAATTTCAGAAAGAGTAGTCGTTATAATTTCTCCATCCTGATATAAGCGAATGACGCGGTCATCTCTTAACAAGGGTTCTACATTACAAGAAAAATCGACACCACCAAGCAGTCCCAGGGCCCTTACAGCCAGCCCTAAAACAGTTGGATCACTGGAATCAAGATAGGCGAGAAGATCCGGTACTATATTTCGTTCTCTTAGCTGATCCGCTCGTTTTTCCGCAAGCCTGTTAATCCCCCAGAGCACCCCACACTGCAAGGCAGGTAGTTCAAGAAAATTACCATCCTGATGTTCAAGAGGACCATCCTGACGCATATAGGAGATTAGCATATGGAGATATTCATCGCATAAACCATTGTGATGATACATCGCCTCGGCCATGGCCTCGGGAGCTCCCCAGCCGATTCCACCCGACTCGTCATTGAGGCTCCAGAGATAGCGCCGCATAACAACACGGGCAGCTTCCATATCTTTGACTGCAAGCCTGCTTAGGACCTCGCCAAAGATGGTCACGGTATGCCAGCGCAGCATCTCCTCTGGTCTATACAAAGCTGAGAAAAGGGGATTCACCAGCCCATGCTCATCAAACTGTTGAAGTTCCTCTCGAGCATACGCCAGGTCGTTACCAGCCAAAAGAGCAAGAACCCTTTTTTTAATTTTTCTATTCATTCACAAGTCTCCTATCGGTGAGAATTACTATCAAAAAGAACGTAAACACTCACCGCCAGAAAACAAGGCTACCTCGAACTATTTTTCAGGAAGGCTAAACACCCGCTTGGAGAGTTCCGAATCAAGAAGAAATAAGCCACTGGAATCATCTCCAATCAGACGAAGTCTGGCGACAATTTCGCCAACCGTTGACTCCTCTTCAACCTGCTCAATAATAAACCAGTTAAGAAATGCCTTTGCGGCATGATCACGAACATCAAGGGCGACATCAATCAGACCATTAATAAGCTCTGTCACCTCCTGTTCATGCGCCAAAATATGTTCAAATGCGGCCAGTGGAGATTCCCATTCAGTTGCAGGCTTGGAAATTGCCTCGAACTGTGCCCGACCACCACGCTCATGCACATAGTCATAGATTTTCATTCCGTGAAACATCTCTTCCTGCACCTGCCCACGCATCCATTTGGCAAATCCACCGAGACTGATGGACTGGAAATAGGATTCCATCGCCAGATAGAGATAACTGGAATACATTTCCGCATTAACCTGCTTATTAAGGGCCTTCTCCATCTTCTTTTTCATTATGCCACTCCTTTATTATTTCATACAGTAATTATTAATGAACACTCGACTAAAAAAACAAACCACATACTACAAGGAGAAGCATTGAGATGAAAGTAAGAAAAGAAGCTGGAGGGGAAATTCAATGAATAGATGAAACGCTTACTTCTGTTTCCACCTTACTCCAAAGAAAGAGGTGGAAAAACATTCTCGGAAAACTGACGCCGATAATTTCCAGGAGGAAAGTAGTGACAAACCCAGGTATTTGCTCTCAGTGAATGGCCAGGAGTACAGCCTGTAACATAGGCACAACCAATCTCTATAGTTTTTTTCCACACGATCTGAGTAAAGTGCCCAACACCCGCAATATATCCTGGATTTCCATAGTCATAGAGCGGTTCTTCATTGTACCACTTTTCAACCGTACCCTCTATGGTCATATCGTAACTGGCCCAGGCCAGATTTTCTCCGTAAATCGAACCTGAATGACCAGCAGGACAGGTCATAGCATACCTTAAAGCACTGGCAGCGACCTTCTCCGACCAGACAACAGATGGCACGCCATGCAATTCCCTATATTTATTATGGACAGAAAGCCATTTTTCGATATCAGTAGATACAGGCTCAACGGAGCAGGAAGAGCTACAAAAAAAGAGCGTTGCAACACCCGACAAAATGCAAGAAAAGAAAAATCGGCTACTCTTCATCATCGATACGCTTCATACCTTCCATCAGCATCCCCATAAAACCGCCAATGATATCGAGCTCCATCTCCTTCAGATTAAGCCCCTGAACAAACTTGAAGCGCCCCACATTAACTGCAAGACAGTCATAAAATGCCTCTTTTCCAACATTGGAACCATAGCTTGCAGAAACAAGCTCACCTTCATTGAAGAGAAGATTCGCTTTCTTCTGTCCAACCTCCAACTTTAAGCTTCCTGTCTTCTGATTTGAATTGATCATCTGACAGAGTTCAAGAGGAGGAATGTCAGCAAGCTGACCAACCATACCGGACGCAAGCTCTTCTGCCCGTTGAAAGTTAACTGTGGTGATCCTGCTCACCAGAAGTTTGTAAAAGAATACCTGCAGAGCAGGGAAACGATTTAAGACATGCCGGAAGTTCTTCTGGCTTAAACTCGCAATTTTACACGGTTCCATTGCCATAATGGTGGTGGTTACCTTATCCCCAGATAACAGGCTCATCTCCCCAAACACTTTACCACGTCCCATCTCTGCAAGAGTAACCCCATCTTCATCCATAACCTCAACCCTACCTTCCACAATAATATACAGATTGGAGGCCGGGTCACCCTTCTGGAGTATGGGAAATCCCCAGTTAACATCTTCAAGCTTCAGGAGTGTGGCGAGATCAAGAAGATCATCATCGGATAATGGCTGGAAGATATCAACGGTCCGCAGCAGGCCGGCAAACCTGGCAACGGACTTCAACTTTTCACGACGTTCTGCCGCCGCGAGAAGTTTCATCTGAATGGTGGCGAATTCTTTTTCCTTTTTAAACTCAAAACGAATAATACCGGTACAGCCGCCACATTCAAACTTTGTTTTCTGCTTGCTCCCCTGAAGATACCGCTCATATACCACATCCTCAGAGGCAAGTTGAATAAGGTCCTTTGTCAGGGTAAGACAGGTTGGCTTGGCAGCAGGAAGCTTCAGCATCCCTTCATCCACGTGCAGCTCCTCCCCAACATTATACAATGGGCAGTATCTCTCCTCGGTGATAATAAAAACACCATTCCGAAACTGCATACCTACCCCCTGTCCCGGGAAAACTGTAAGAAAAACGTGTAGGCCATATCAGTCAGAGCGCCCAAAAAACATGTAAATAACAAAACCTAGCAGGCCCGCGCCACCAAACAATACCGGCAGGATTTTAGATATCTGCAATTCTTCACCAACAACCAGTGTCTGCATATACTCCGTCCCGCTCACCCACCAAACGCCCACAAATATTACGATAACGGCAAGATCCTTAAACGACTTTTTATACAGAAGATACCCAACCAACAACACAAAAGGAACCAGAAACCAGGGATTAGTGAAAAGTCCTACATAGTCAACATCTGTCACCTGCTCCTGAATATGAGTCGATTCAAACCAGTTTAAAATTCCATCAAAAAAATTACCCATTGATACGTACCCCTTTCATTTCTATTCGAGTCGCTGCCCATATAATTCTAGCCGAAAATCAGCAAGATCAGTATATGCCAGAAACTAATGGCCTTTCACTTTCACTACTAATCAGTCTATCTCATGGATTCTTTTTTTTCACGTAACTTTTCCCTACACGCCAAGAAAACCATTTGGGACAAAAACTTCACCGCGCCCCTCGCAAACCTCACATATTTGTAGTTTCACCCGCACTTGTTGTTACATTTTTGGAATATACCGTCAGGTTAAACCGTCCGATCAAAACAAAATACAACAAAATAACAGTATGTTCCAGAAGACACCATAAGCGCATTGCTCCATGGCACGTATCTTGGAAAGACAGAAACAGAAAGCAACAAAAAATCACCGCATCAACAGGAGAAAAAAAATGAAAAAAATTGAGGCGATAATCAAGCCGTTCAAATTGGACGAACTTAAAGAAGGCCTAGGAGAACTCGGGATCACCGGAATGACAATAAGCGAAGTCAAGGGATTCGGACGACAAAAAGGGCATACCGAAATGTACCGTGGTGCAGAGTACAAGGTCGACTTTATCCCAAAGATCAAAGTTGAAACAGTAGTCAAAGAAAACATGGTTGACAGAGTAGTCAAAAAAATAATTGCTTCGGTGAAGACGGGTGCCATAGGAGATGGAAAAATTTTTGTTATTCCGGTGGAAAAAATCTGCAGAATACGAACTGGGGAAACCGACGACAATGCCATCTAATATTCATTTGATATCAGACTAAACGTAAAGGCATCAACACACACTATTAAGAATTATCCAGGAGGAACATCTCGTGAAAAAAGTAGCCGGGGCACTTGCCCTTTTTTTAACAATACCTGCACTAGCCATGGCTGGAGAAGAGGTCGTCAGCACCATCAGCAGCAACAAAGAAGCGATTGATCTTCTTCAGAGCAATCTCAACTACGTCTGGACTTTAATTGCAGCATGTCTTGTTTTCTTTATGCAGGCCGGTTTTGCAATGGTGGAATCAGGATTCACCCGCGCAAAAAGTGCCGTGAATATTATGATGAAAAACCTGATGGACTTTTCCATGGGAAGCATCGCCTTTTGGGCCGTTGGCTTTGGAATTATGTTTGGATCTTCCGGAACCGGATGGTTTGGTACCGATGGTTTTTTCCTCTCGGGATGGGAAGGCCCCGATGGCGACCAGTGGGTTCTTGCGTTCTGGATGTTCCAGTGTGTATTTGCGGCAACCGCTGCAACAATTGTATCAGGTGCAGTTGCAGAACGAACAAAATTTATCGGTTACCTCATATACTCCATCGTGCTCTGCGCTTTTATATATCCCGTATTTGGTTCCTGGGCATGGGGATCACTCCTTAATGGCAATGGCTGGCTCGAAGGATTGGGATTTATCGATTTTGCAGGATCAACCGTGGTTCACTCCATTGGTGGCTGGGCCGCGCTGGCCGGAGCAATGGTTCTCGGACCACGCCTTGGAAAATATGGGAGAAATGGAGAAATTCGCGCCATACCTGGCCACAACATACCAATGGCAGCAATCGGTGTTTTCATCCTCTGGCTTGGATGGTTCGGCTTCAACCCCGGTTCCACCACTACGGGTGACAGTTCCATTGCGATGATATTTGTAACCACGAACCTTTCAGCCGCCTCGGGTGCCATTCTGGCCATGCTCACATCCTGGATTATGTTTAAAAAGCCGGATATTGGTATGAGCTTAAACGGTGCACTTGCAGGACTTGTCGGAATCACAGCAGGATGTGCCAATGTTTCCCCATCGAGTGCAATTATAATAGGTGCAATCTCCGGAGTACTGGTTGTCCTCTCGGTCGTTACGATCGACAAAATGCATATTGACGATCCAGTCGGCGCAGTATCGGTACACGGTGTTTGCGGAGCCTGGGGAACACTCGCTGCTGGACTCTTTAATTTTGGCGGCACAAACGTTAAAATAATCACCACTCAGCTCATTGGAATCGGAGCTGCCTTTATCTGGGCATTTGGCACTGCATTTATTCTCTTCAAACTCATAGATATGACCATTGGCCTACGAGTCAGCAAAGAAGATGAAATGATTGGTGTGGATATCGCTGAACATGGCGCCCATGCATACAACGACTTCCAAACCCTTAACTAAGAATCAATTAACAACTCTTCCTCGACCGCCCTTGCTTCTCCCTTTTCCTCCTTGCAGGGGTGGTCGGTTTTTTCTGCTGCAACAAAAAACCACTCACGACACTCTTCAAAGTGAAAGAGTTATATGCGTATTACTAGATATCTTTTTTTCAGGTACCGCCTCAACACACTGCAGCGTGCAAAGTAGACAGAGCTCCTCCCCACCTCTGACCACTGCAAACAAACACCTACAATCAACACGATGCCCAGGGAGCCCACCTCTCAACTTCGTAACATATTTTTTTATCTACAGCCTATGATACTTTGACTATTTGTCCATTTTATCATAGTGTTTAATAAGCTCTCCCCTATTGTTTTCTCCAGCGAACAAAGAGGGAAAAAAGAACGCAGTACTCACCCCCAACGATTTATCTATTCTGGTAGTTGACGACACACCATCAAAACGAAGCCTCTGAGCATGCCAAAAGAAAAATACTCTATACTCTCCATTCTGATTGCCATGCTTGCAGCGGGTATACTTACCTGGCAGGCAACCAGTAATTCATACAAAAGCAAATCCTTTGCCGAGGCAAAACATACAAACCTCGAGCTGGTGAGCATAATAGACAAAGAGCTTATAGCCACCATTCAGAGCCCGGGTAAGCGCCTTTCCACCCACCCTAGTATCTTAACCTTGCTGCAGGGAAACAGCACCCCGGACAACAAGGACATACTGAACGAGATTCTCTTTACCAGGGAAAATTCAGGAGTTGCCCTTATTTATATAATGAACCATAAGGGAACGGTTGTCGCCTGCACACCATACGGTGCGAACAACGAAAAAACGCTCACTGGAAAAAACTACGCCTTTCGCCCATATTTCAGTAAAACCATAAGCTTAGCGACCCCGACCACCTACATAGCAAAAGGCATCACCACAGGCATACGTGGGATTTACCACGCTGTCCCCATCCTCCACGACGACATCATTCTCGGTGTAGCCGTTGTTAAAATCAACCTGGACCGCCTGGATACCCTTCTTGCAAAGAAAAAAAGCCCTCTCCTGCTCCTGAATAGTGATGGGGTGGTTTTTGCCACGAATAAACCGGAATGGCTCTTCAAAACAGCCTTTCCCTTGACGAATGAACAGCGGCAAAAAATACAAAAAAGTAGGCAGTTTGCGGATGAACTGCTGGAACCACTCCCCCACGATTTCAGCTCCCGTGAATTGCAGATCTCAGACACGCTTTTCAATACAATATCTCAAGACACTTCTCTTGGTGATGTCCAGCTACTGAGCCTTTATCCCTGGCAGCTGTCCCAGGCAAGGATTGTCTTCTGGGTCCTGCTTGCTTCAATTAGTGCTGGTCTTGTCGTGTGGATGGCTTTTGTGATCGTGCAAAAAAAACGTATGGAAGATGCGTATAAAAAAGAACTGGTTGAACAGACCGTTCGAGCCAATGAAAACGCTAGCCAGGCTGAGATCGCCAACCAAGCAAAATCAGAGTTCCTGGCCATCATGAGCCATGAACTCCGCACTCCCATGAACGGAATTTTAGGCATGAACGGCCTACTCCTTGATACTGAGCTCAATCCAAAGCAGACAAAACTTGCAGAGGTAGTTTCCACCAGCGCAAAATCACTCCTGACAATCATAAATGACATCCTTGATTTCTCCAAAATTGAAGCTGGTAAACTCACCCTCGAAAACATTGATCTGGATATCCGTTCACTACTCGATGAAATCTGTGAAATGATGGCTTTTAAAGCATCAGAAAAAGGACTTGAATTCAATGTGATGGTGGAAGCTGAAGTACCGAGTGTCTTGAAAGGAGACCCTACAAGGCTACGTCAGATCATCCTAAACCTCCTTGGAAATGCTTTTAAATTTACAAAACATGGTGAGGTGTCAATCCAAGTACGAATGCAGGATGAAGACAAAACTCACTGCCTGATCCATTTTGAAGTACATGATACCGGAATAGGTATCAGCAAAACGGCACAGAAACACATCTTTTCATCCTTTACCCAGGCAGACAGCGGTACTACCCGTAACTATGGCGGAACCGGACTCGGACTGCCCATTTCAAAGCAACTCTGTGAAATGATGGGTGGTGAGATAGGGGTTGAAAGCCAGGAAAAAAAAGGTTCGATTTTCTGCTTTACAGCCCGATTAAAGAAAAAGGATCAACTTGACCCCACAGCCACAATCTCCGGCATAGATTGCCAGAAATTAAAGGTTCTGGTTGTCGACAATAACCCGGTCAATCGTAAGCTAATGGCCATTATGCTGCAGGAGAGAAATTGTAACCATGCTGAAGTCGTAAGCGGTAAAGAGTGCCTTGAAGCTTTGCATAAAGCAGCTGCAGAGGAAAATCCGTTCGAGGTCGCCTTTCTTGACATTCAACTTGGCGATCTCTCCTGCACCGAACTGGGCACTATTATCCGGCAGGACCCAACTCTCAACAAAACAGCCATAGTTCTGATGTCTGCCCATAAAGACAGAAGCGATAAAAGCTATCTTGCCGAAATGGAATTTGTTTCTTTTCTGGCAAAGCCTATTACTAGACAGGCTCTTACAGATACCTTAATGATGCTCTTCCGCAGGAATTTGACCCCGGAGGTCAGTGCACGCAAAACAATGCCTTCCACCCATGAAATTGGCGCCGCCAGAAGGCAAGCCACACACATCCTTGTGGTGGAAGATAACCAGACTAACCAGCTGGTGGCAGAGGGAATTCTAACCAAACATGACTTTAAGGTCTCTATTGCCGAGAATGGTACAGAAGCCCTCCAAAAACTGAACGGTGAACCCTTTGACCTGGTCCTAATGGATTGCCAGATGCCGATAATGGATGGTTTTGATACTACAGCTGCCATCCGCTTAATAGAATCCGGTAAAGACACCTCCGGACAAAAAATACCGATAGTTGCCATGACTGCAAATGCTATGCAGGGTGACCGTCAGAAATGCCTTGATGCGGGTATGGATGATTATATAAGTAAACCTCTGGAAGATCAGGATCTTGTTGATGTTGTAGAAAAATGGCTAAAGGCTGGCAGCAGCGGAATAGTGACTGAACCCAAAGCAGAAAATAAAAACAGAGAAGAGGACCCGCTGCTGTTTGACCGCAGTGCACTGCTGCAGCGCATAATGAATGACGAAGAGATAATGACGTCACTACTCAGCTCGTTTACCAATAACATTGCAGCTCTGCAAAATAATCTAGGCGACGCCATCACTTCAGGAGACACCACCGAAATACGGCTCCACGCCCATTCAATAAAGGGTGCCGCTGCCAATGTCAGCGCACTTAGCGTATATCAGATGGCTGGAACCATCGAGCTGGCCGCACAAAAAGAAGAGCTTGATAAAATGGAAATGTGGCTGGAAAAACTCAATAAACAGATTGCCTTGTTTATAAAAGTGATTCGGTAACACTTCCACAGGACAATAGCTAAGCCATCTTATTCATAGAGAATAATTCAGCCAACCCACTGTGGCGCTGAGTTCGCGTAAGCACCGCCGAATCAAAAGCGGAATAACTTGCCTTTATTATCACATTCTCTCTTGCCCTGGTTACTGCCGTGTAGAGCAATTCTCTGGTCACAAGCGGTGATGGGCGCGTGGGAAGAAGCACCACTATCTCTCCAAATTCGGCCCCCTGACTCTTATGAATGGTGAGCCCATACACGGTTTCACAACTCCCAAGCCTGCCTGGTAAAACTCCGTACAAACTCCCGTCGGACCGCTCAAACCATACCTTCAGTATCTGAGGATTCTCGGGGTCAGGAAGGCAAAGGCCAATATCACCATTATAGAGATCAAGTCCGTATTCATTTCTGGTGATCAGCACCGGCCTGCCACGATACCAATTCGCATCCATCCCCTTAAACCCCTTGCCACGGAGAACCTGTTCGACCTTTTCATTCACTCCCTGCACGCCTTCCGGGCCATGACGCAGGGCGCAAAGAATCTTAAAGGATTGAAACATCCGGAATAACGTCGAATAGTCATCAAGCGTTATAGCCTTCTGGACAGCTTCCATATAATGGCTATAACGTTTACCACCATATTCCGCCGCATCACCTTCCAACAGGGTAACATTCTCAGGAGATTCCGCCCCCAGCAACTTCCAGGCAGCCACAGAATCCCCGCGGTTAATTGCCGTGGCAAAATGCTTAATTCCTCTATCAAAACGATAACTCATCTGCAACTCGACGGTATTACCAGGCAGTGCACGTATCATATCCGCAAGGACTGTTCCCGATTCCACCGAAGCGAGCTGATCCTTATCACCAAGCAGAATCAAACGAGTATCTGGACGAAGGGCCGCAAGCAGCTTACTCATCAGCGCAAGGTCCACCATGGACGCTTCATCGATAACAACAACATCATAGAGCAGCAAATTCTCTTCATTATGACGAAAAAAAGGCGAGTACTGTTTCACCCCGAGCAGACGATGCAGGGTTGATGCCTTTTCCGGGATAGTTTTGGCGATAGCGGCATCAAGAGCAATTCCCCGAACGGACAAAACAATGGACTCCTGAAGCCGCATTGCAGCTTTTCCAGTTGGAGCAGCAAGAGCAATCCTTAAGCGTCCCTGTGCGGCAATCTGAAGAAGAGCAAGGATTTTCACAACGGTGGTGGTTTTCCCGGTCCCAGGCCCCCCTGAAATAATCAAAAAGTTCTGCTTTAAGGCCTGAACAGCTGCCGCCTTTTGCCAGTCAGTCTCCCCATTTTTTTCCTTAGCAAACAGTTCATCAAGAGTCGTTTTTTCTACCAAAAGCTCTTTCGTACTACTCAGAAGAACCCTGACTTTCTCAACAAGGGATTGCTCATAGGCAAAAAATCTCTGCAGATACAAACGATTTCCCAGCAGACACAGAGGTTGATGTCCCTCTTCCCTGCCATCATTTGCAAGAGTGGATTTACGAACCAGAGCAAGCTCAGTGTCATTGACAGGAAGACAGGAATTACCGCCGCCAAGACTCACCGAAAGCCGGCAAATAAGGTCCTGAAACTGCTCACATTCAATTCCTGACAATCCGGAACGGCTGGCCAGGAATTTTCCAAATTGACTGTCGAGCAAACGAACTGTTTTCTCCAGCATCATTTTGCCCCCAAACAGTCATATAGCTCGTTCAGTACCGAAACCTGCGGCTTATCAAAGTACAGACCGTTTCCGGGATATGCTGGATTCATTCCTCTGGCAAAGAGATAGAACACGCCGCCAAAATCACGTTCATAATCATATTTAGGAAGAGTTGCCTTCAAATAGCGATGCATCACCAGTGTATAAATCCAGTATTGTAATCCATAGTTATGATCATACATGGCCGCTTCCAGTCGTTTCCCGCCATAATCACCGACAGAATCCCCAAGGAAGTTGGTTTTATAATCCATCACATAGTATTTGCCACGATTACGGCAAACCAGATCGATAAAACCTGTCAAATAGCCCTTCAACATTTTTTCCTGAACAGGCTGCACCACACTCGAAAACTCTAGCAACTCATTTATCCGCCTAGTCGATTCCTCACGAAGGTGAAAATAAAAGGGCATTTCCTTTAACACATCCTGCTCAGAGAGTTCTGCAAGACTGAACAACACACCTGTCTGTTCACTGGATAGTGGCGTCCCTGTCACATCCCGCAGCAGCTTCATCAGTTGTTCGCTTTCAGCATTCACCCCAAAACGACTGCACTGCCCCTGGCACTCATTTCCATAGTCCGTCTCTGCTGCAAGCATGCTGAAAGAATAATCTTCCAGCAGCCCGTGAACCACATTCCCAAGGGCTGCCCCCAGAGGGAGCGAGTGAATGGCTGGTGACTCATCAGCCTCTCCCCTTATTGCAACTGCCGGTATGCCAGTTGAGTGCCCGGACCCAGCAAGCGCTGAATAGCTGGTCATCAGCCATTCAGCCGGAAGTGACGATCTGGAAAACTTTCTGCACGTTAACACCGGCCCCTCCTGTTGAACGACTGCAGTCGATTGACTGACGTCCTCACTAGCGGAAACGGAGACTAGTTTCACGGAGTCACCATTGCATAGAACCTGTAAACGGGCAGTCTGCTGAGTAATTCCCTGATATTCATTAAGTGACAATACCCAGGCCAGCGCCGACTCAGCCGAAGACATCTCAAAACGACCTCCACGAACATCTGCCCAAAAGAGATAACAACGACTGCTCGCTCGTGTAACAGCAACATAAAGGAGCCGAACCTCTTCTGCCAGCTCCTCGGCCAAAGCGTCCTCACGTCTGGAGTAAAAATCAACAGAACCAAGATCAGCTACCCTTATGTGCTGTTCATCATGGTAGGAAATGCAGTTTTCTTCCTGCCGAAGAAAAGCTTTACGGTGCCAGAGATAGGGGCAAAAAACAATCGGATACTCAAGCCCCTTCACTGCATGCATGGTCACCACCTTCACCGCCTGCTCATCACTTTCAAGCCGCATCTGTGCCTGCTCATACGGTTCAGCAGATTCCAGCTGCATAGCCAGATACTGAAGAGTCTGGAACAGGTGGAGGTCATCGTGACTTTCCTTTTCCTGAAGTAACTCGGCAAGATGCTGAATATTCGCAATCTGCCGTTCTGCAAGGGGCAGAGCAGAAAGTGTCTCAAAAACTGACTCACGACTTAGAAGAGCGTTCATCATGACAAGAAAGCCCTTCTCCTGCCAGAGATCATGGTACGCATAAAATCTTGTCAGCCACGCATCCATAATTCGTTCGTCCTGAGTCTGCTTATACAGCTGCCCCCCACTCATCCCAAACCACTTACAACTTATTGCACTGCGTAGTAGACGGACATCCTGGGGAGCGGCAACAGCTTCCACCACCAGCAGCATGTCACGACATTCCCCTGTTTCAAAAACAGTCTTCCTGCTAAAAACAACCGCTGGAATGCGCGCAGCTGCAAGAGACTCCTGGAAGGATTCAGCCTGCTTATTGCTACGAACAAGGATGGCAATATCTCCTGCAGTTACCCCTCTTTCTTCCCCCGTATCAGTGTGCAACACCCCGTCTTGAAGTAACTTCCTAATTTCAGCGACCACATACAACTCCAGCCGATCCCTGAGTTTCCCGGATGTCCACGGCTTAACACCATCTTCATGGGGGGATTCCAGACTGCAGCAAACCATGGCAGCCTGTTTTTCACACTCCAGCTGCAACTGCCAGCAATCTGCAGATTTGGCAGCATCCACTCTGTTATAGAGCAGATCAGGGCTAGCAAAGGCGTCCTTCTTCTGCATAAACAGAGTGTTCACTGCATCAACAAGTGAAGGGTTAGAACGATAGTTTTTTTCAAGGCCCAAAAGATAATCAGCGGACTTTCTGGCCTGAAAATAAGCCGCGATATCTGCGCCCCGGAATTTATAAATAGCCTGTTTGGGATCGCCAATCAGATAGAGAAAGTGCTGCTTTTTATCTCCCCCAAAAAGGCTTGAAAATATACGATACTGGGCGGCATCGGTATCTTGAAATTCATCTATCAGGGCAACCTGAAACCGACTTGCTAATATTCGCTGCAACTCTTTGCGACGCGGGCCATCGAGTGCCCGGGCGAGTGAAACAACAAGATCGTCAAAGGAAAATAGGCCTTTAGAAAGCAGGCGATTACGAAGCCCGGTCTGCAGCTCGCCTGCAAGATGGACACGAAGAGTGAGTACAGCATGCTTGCAGGCCCCAAGAAAGCAATCAACACTGTCCGATGCTAGTGGAAAACCTTCCAAGAAAGCTTGTTTCTTTGCATCACCACGAAGTTTATTACCGTTCAGTTCAGTAGGTAAAGAAGAGCGACTCAAAAATGCAAAATTAGCTGGCAAGGCCTTTTCTTTCCCGGAAAAGAAAGCAACACATTGCCGCCACCACTCCGTAAAATTGTCACAAAATGCTTTCTTGAATTTTCCAGCATCAATGCCACTAAGAAAACATTGCTCAAGTGTCGTTGAATTTTCTTGCCACCATAACGTTACATCATTCAGGGAAGAATCTACCTGTTCAAGAGAATCGGCGACCGTTCCATGCAAAGACGGTTCTATAATATCCTCGACGCCAACACCCTGTACTGTCTTATACAGTGCCTCAGGGCTTGAAAAACTATTGAGAAAAAGAGAACAGTGAAATTCCGGCAATTCATACATCCATTTCCGCCAATAATCGGCGACAAGCTCGGTCCGCACCTGGCTAACATCGGCGGTGAGCTCCATATCAAAAAGCTGTCCAGATTCCAGTGCCTGTTCCTGAAGCATTCGCTGACAAAATCCATGAATGGTAAATACTGCCGCCTGGTCCATATCCAGAAGAGCAGCCTCAAGGCGGGCGATGGCTAATGGTTTATTGGAAAGTGCATTCAGATACGTAAAAAGAGCCGGATCACAATCACTCTTTTCCCCCTCGACCAAAAGATTTTTCGATTCCAGCAACCTGGAACGTATCCTTGAACGTAACTCTTCCGTTGCCGCTCGGGTATAGCTGACAACCAGCAACTCTTCAAGCACCACTCCAAACTCTATGACAAACCTCACTACCAGCATGGCAATGGCATAGGTTTTCCCGGTTCCGGCACTTGCCTCCACCACGTTTACTCCGCGGTTCAGGGGGGCAGTTGCTGCGTCAAATGATTTATATATCTCTGACATTTGCCCTCTTCCAGATAGATTCATAAAACCAGTCACAGAGATCCAGAAATTCCTGATCCAGAATCTCTTCCAGTTCCTGCCCTCGATAGAGTAGTTCCCATTCAGTATCAAATCCGCTACTCAATATTTTTTCTACGGACTGAATTGCCTTGGCGACCGGATCTCCCCTGCCGCTCTTTTCTGTTTTCGTTTTTTGTACCGCAAAAGCAAAAGCCGGCTCAACCAGCAGACGGGACGGGGTTTGCCGCCCCTGCTGAAAAAGTGCAATCAACCGTTGCAAGTCCCCTGTTTCTGCACTTCCGGCTGGAAACACCAGTTCTATATCCTTGCTCAACAGACGGGTTTCTCTGGGATCATCGAGTAGAATGGAGCAGAGGCAGTGGTGCAACCACCCATTCATAACATCTTGCCCTTTTAAACGTGCATAGCGGGAAATAAAGGAACCATTGGTATACAAAGAACTTATTTTTCCCGACAGGTACAAACCATAGAATTCTCCCTCAACAAATCTATCTTCTTCACTTCCCAATGCCCTTTGTGCATCCACACGTTCTGAAAACGGGGCAAGCTCTTTCAACTTTTCTGCAAACTGGATATTTCCCGGTGCCCCAAGCGGCCATAGACCTGCTGTCTGAATCTTCTGCTGCAGCAACGCCAGACTCACTTTTCTCGTTCCACCATCTGCCATATCCTGTTCCACAAGATATTTTTCAAGGGTGTCCAGAACAAAGGGTTCATGTTCATCAATATTACTATTGTGAGTGCCAGGATAAATTCCAAGGACATTTCGCACAAAGTATCTTTGTGGATTTTTAAAAAATGAGAGAAATTCGGCAATGCTGCAGACACTATCATTTTCTTCTTTTACACTTCCATGCCACCAGGGTCCTTGATCTTCAGTGGCACTATACAAGCTAGAGCTAACATCCCTCATCTGTCTATCATAACTAAACAAACTTCCAGATCCATCAAAGTAGGAGGAGGAGAAACCATGCAAGGGATGCACATCTACTAATTCATCTATTCCATATAATTTCACGACATCAAGCAACTCAGAAACAACAACGGATGGTGGCAAAACATCATTGCTGCGAATCGATTGCCCCACGTAGCTCAGATAGAGGCTTCCCCGTGCCGAAAGAATAGCTTCCAGAAACTGATACCTATCGTCTCTTCTGCGCGATCGATCACCCGGAACAAACGTTTCACCGAGGAGATCAAAGGGTGGGTGAAAATCATTTTTCGGGAACACCGTATCGTTCAGCCCCAGAATACAAACTTTTTCGAAGGGAATGGAGCGCATGGGCAGCATGGAACAAAATGTCAGCTGTCCTCGCAAGAATCCCGCACTTGATCTTTTGTCCCCGGCGGCCCCCTCAAGCCATGAACAGATCACTTCAAAACTGACACTTTCCTGGTGCAAACTGCCATACTCCTGGCCCAGATCACTTAATATCCCATGAAGCTCAGCCAGGCCATCATTATCTGTTGTCACAAAAAGTCGTTCTGCAAAACCAGCCAGGAGTTCAGCCCACACTGAAAGAGTACGGGATTTTGAAAACTGACATGCCGCCTGCTCAAGAAGATCAAAGAAAAAAGAGAGTCCGCCAAGAGGGCTTGCTGTGCTTCCTTCAATATCCGGGTATGGCAGAATCCCATTTAAATCCCCTTCCCTCCCAGTTGCATACCCCATCAACAGACGATCCAAACCATTTTTCCAGGTACATTCATCTCCACCCGGCAAGCCGACATCCTCTTTATAGGATCCAGAAAGCCCCCAGCGTATCCCCGAGGAAGCCACCCAGTGGCGAACAAGATCAAGTTCATCTGCATGCGTATCAAATCGCGGATAGACCTCCTTACGTTCAAAAAGATCAAGCACTTCATTCCACCCGAAACGTCCTGAGCAGAGTTCCAGAAACTGGATAAAAACAGCTAAAAAGGCATTATTCAAAACCGGATTTTTATCTGCTATGGAATGAGGAATTTCATGGAAAATGGCAGAAATCAAGCTGCTGTACTCCTGGATATCAGGTGCCATAACAACAATATCCTTCAGGGCCAAATCCGGATCCTGGTCCAGCCAAGACAACACTCGATCCTTAAGTATCATTATCTCCCGATAGGGGGAATGTGCAGAAACGACAAGCATGGAGTCATCCTTGTTGCACGAGCCACGATCTTTCGTCATTTCACCTTTGAGTAAATCAGACTGCATCCGGTGCAGCAAGCTGGGATGATCCGGATCAAAAGGGTCTGCAAAGCTGGAATATTCCCCGGCAAACTCAATAGTGTCTAAAAGCATATCCTGAAACTCTCTCCCCTGTTGACAAAGGGAGTTGAGCAGAGGATGAATGGTTTCAATCGATTCTTGCGGCTGCTTTCCATGATGAAGATCCGAAATATTTTTTCGCAACTCTGCTCGTCGGCTCTGTTGCTCTCCCCAGAACATTTCACACGGGGAAAGAAGATAAAAATGAACTTCACAATGCTGAGCCATAGCCTGCAGGCAGTTGAGCAGGACAGGAGGAAGGGTATGCAGGCCAAAAACAGAAAGCCGCTTTGGAATCAGCAGGCTATAATCATTCTTCAATTGAAGCTTCTCGATAAGATCACGAAGAAACAGACCACGATGCCTGGAATGCCCGATAAGCGTGCTCAGCAAATTCCAGAGTTCCATCTGGTATATCTCAGCAGGATTATCAGTGGAGAGCTTGCCACTCTCCCACCCATCTATCATTCCCGGACGCATGATCTGGTACTGGTCAAAAATATTGGCGAGTTGCTGGGCCAGTTGATATCGCTTTATACCACCACTATCATCCGAGATATAACGAGTCAGTGTCGCAAATATCTCATTTTCATCCCCGAGACCACGAAAAATACTTTCTATATACCAGCAAAGTTTATCCCTGGCGTACTCTTCGTGACCGGATTCCACCTTGAGCCGATCCGCCATCAATGCAAAAAAACGGGTGGGAAGCATATACTCATAGTTACACCATGAGACAAATCGTTTAGCCAGACTTTGGGAGAGCATACGCTCCATCCCCTGACTCTGGATCAGAAAATACTCCGGACTGAAAGGATCGCGTCCATCATCAAGATGCAATACTTCAGCAAGCTGAGCTATAAGATTCTCTGTCCTGTTGGAGAGATGGAGGTAGAACATATATTCAAAAGATAGGTTTGAGATAATCAGGAGTTTTTTGACTCAGGAACGTTTATACTTACAATACAGGTAACTATTCATTGTAATTTTACAGACACTGGATTTTGTGTTTTTTCGACTAAAACTTCATGGAATCCGTCATTCCCGATAACTACACTCGGGAATGACGTGCTTTTTTTAATAATATACCTAAACGACAACACACTAAAGATATTTATATACTCGCCTTCAGGCAGCCATGCAAATACGTATTGCCACACAAACAGACCTCCAGCATATTGTAGCCATCTATAACCAGGCAATTGCAGATCGAAACTGTACCGCAGACACCGAGCCACTCACGGTAACAGGTCGACAGGAATGGTTTGACAACCACGATCCGCAAAGATATCCAATTTTTGTTATTGAGGAGAATCCTGCCGCCCCAATCATTGGCTGGTGCAGCCTCAGCGCTCATCGAAAAGGCAGAATAGCCCTGCAAAATGTTGCTGAAATCAGTTATTACATAGACAGGACACATCGGGGAAAGGGATTTGGAAAGGGGATCATACAACATGCTCTGCTGGCTGCCCCGGCCCTGGGACTCCATAATCTTTTTGCTATACTACTCGACACTAACCGGACAAGCGTGGCTCTTTTGAAAAAACATGGCTTTTCGCAATGGGGCCACCTCCCTGATATTGCAGAATTTGAAGATAGCATCTGCGGCCAGTATATTTTTGGACGAAAAGTTTAATGTCAACAACAGTCCTCGTCATCATATACTCATGACAGTAAACGATCAGATGCAAATCCCTTCTCTAAGCCGAGGACCATTATGAACAATCTATTCAAGCAGTTCATCCTTGTTTTACGAAAACTTGGCATCCGGGCTATGGAGTAACAAGTTACAAAGACACAAGTGGAAAAGATATGTCGGCACGTGCCCTAATGGATGATATTTATGACGAGAAAAAAGATCTGCTGACAAAAAATGATCTTCAAAAAGCTAAAAACAAGAAAAACCCAGCCATTCATAAAAATAAAAAACCTATTGCACTAGGCCACCACCGGTATAATCATAAATTCCATAGACAAGTCCGGCGAAAATTCCTATGGTTAAAAATAACCTGATCCGTGAAATCCAGGGAACGGTTTCCCCCTTCGCCGCGTATTGAATGACAGATACAATAACAAATGTAATTCCAATCACGTAGGGAGCGGTAAATAAAATCTGCTTACCAGTTGCCAGTATGGTCGTCAACGGATCTGCAGCAAGGCGCAAATTAAATAGTATATACACCAGTGCTGTAATATAAAATGACACACTCTTATTCTTCTTTTCTTCGGTCGGTTCCATATGCAATCACTCAATAGTCTTTATTTTCCTGAAACAATCCTTCCTCGTCACCTGCGAAACTGTCTCCTCCTGTTTCCCGATAGCCTCCACCTTTTACAGCCGGTGGAAACAGCATCGGAATCAGAAGAATCACCAGCTGATGATATTTTCATGGAACAACAAATCTGTCAAGTCCATACTCCATCTATCCTTGGAAAAGAACGAGATAGATTTCTCGGACTTATAGAGGAAATCAAGAATAGTAAGGATGGCTTTGCCGAACAAATGAGCGCCTTAACTCTCGCCCACCTCTCAAAAGAGCAGGGAAGTGGTGAACATAATCATCAGGCGATTCTGACAAGCTTACAGGGAAAGCACGTAAGCACCACCGCGGTAAATGACCTAGAAACAAAGAAAGCTGCACTCTGGCAAGCTCGTCTGGTTCTTGTACTTGCGGAAATCCTAGACAAAGAAGAGGCCGAGCTGGCCAACACCCTTTCGGATATAGACGATACTGAAATGGCTCTTTTTAAAGAGCTTAGAGGCGAACCTGGGGAAGTAAGCGAAGAACAGGACCCTTTTGCCGAACTGATGCGTATTAAAGCTAATCTCAGCCAACCACGGCCGGGAACGGTTAAAAGGCGCCTCCAGGCATGGAAGACTCTTTATGCTTCCGGTACTCTGCCGGAAGAGTACTGGTTATGGACAAGCACTCAGGAAGAAGCTGCTGAACTTCTTATTGATACCTACGAGACAGTAGCTGGAAGAAATAGTGTCCCCCTTCTTCTACTGGACATTCCTGAACATATTTACATGAGAGATGGGGATGCACTTGAAAGTATCAGAAATTTTCAAAAAAGAGCCAGGGAGATTCGAACAGAGATCATAGAAAAACTCTCAGCCATTGTGGCTAAAAAGCACCTCAATGTGGTCGATCCCGTCGCCCTGCTGCCCGATGCCGGAACCCTTGCCCGCGACTGGAATGATCTAGTTGAATATCACTTTCCGCAGGAACGTTTTGGACGAAAAAAACTGGATTTTCAATTTCTGGCTAATGTCTCACTCAACCAGCTGATTCAGGGAAAAGATTCCCCCCAGGAACAAGACGCACTCTGCCATGGAATAGTCGCAATCCGCAAAGAGTAGTTAGCGGGAAGTAATCGCTCAGTACATATTGTTGCCCAGAACATATCTATTTCCGGCCCACACCATCTCCACTGGAACCGGGAATAGACACTATTGGCTGCTTGGTTTTACTGATCGCAACAGGTGTAAGGATTGATCGTCAGCACCGGACAACTTGCAGATTTCACAACCTTATCAGCCACACTGCCAAACATTATCTTCTCCAACCCCTTATAGCCGTGGGTTCCCATTGCGATAAGACTTGCTTCCTGTTCACCGGAAAAATCAACAATCTGCTCTGCGACATCACCAACCAGAATTTTTCCGCTCACATCAGCAACGCCCTTTCCGGTGGCAAACTCTTCTATTTCTTTGCAAAAAGCATGCATTTTTTCCTCTGCCTGGGTAAACAGATCCTGCTCAAAGTCCGGTATACTCATCTGAGGAACAAAAAATCCCGAATAGTCCTCAAATTTCTGCACAACAAATAACAAAAGCAAACTCGCCTTAAAACTCCCTGCCATAAAGACAGCAGACTCGGCAATCAGCTTTGAGTTATCTGAAAAATCGACCGGTGTTACAACAACTTTAACGTGTTCAATGCGTTTCATAGCACCTCCAAGTGTATTTATCTTTTCCGCCTCAATAGTGTCTGTTCAGAAAGGAGTTTTTTTTCTCTATATCGAGGCATGACAAATCATTTACCGCATCAAGATAAGCGAAGACATCCAGAGATAGAGGTAAAAATCCATTCATGGACAGACACTACCTAATTTTCTCACAATTTCCGGTTCCTCACAAGAAATATTTAACAACCGGCCAAATTGAGATACCATTCGCTTCCTATTTGTGTTTTTTTTGGTATTCGTTCCTGAAAGTGATAGCCTTCCATAAAATCTTCTTTTACAATCACATTCAGGGAAATGTACGCCAACCAAGATCCATCTTTCCTGTAATCTAATTTTTATTTACAGTGCAGCCTGATTGGGACAGAACCGATACGCACAGAGGGCGTCTCTCGGACTAATTGTGACCTGTTGGCCAACCAGCGCCTACCTGCAACCCTCTAATGCCCCATGCTGGTAGAGACTAATTGCCAAACAACCCCTTTAATCCCTGCTCAAGCAAATTAATGGGCGCATCCTTTTCACCGTCCTGCTTCGTATCACCGTTATTTTTATTCAACTGTTTCTGAAGTTCTCCCATCAGGAGCGATGTCGCCTCAGCCTTAAAGAGTCCGACAACATCCGCCTCCTGTTTCAAGTTCGAAAACTCTCCCTGAATCTGGTATGGAATTATAATCTTACTATAATCAGTTTTTCCTGATTCAGAATTTCTATCCATCCCTCTAAGCAATGAAATCTTGAGCAGATAATCAACATATTCAGCACCAAAATCGACTTTTCCGGCCCCGGTAACTTTCAGAAGTTCAGATTCAGCCTTCAGATCATTGTTTTTAAAAACTCCATTTGTAATGGTTCCAATTGCACTGATCCTGGCAAATCCAGTCGGTTCATCCTTCGCTGTCTGTACCAGTGGTTTGTTTTCATACAGGGCCTTTGCCTGCCGAACAACCTGAAGAAGATGAAGCTTCCTAATTACTCCATCCTCAAGTGCCAGGTCCATATTCCCCTGTGAATTGCGAATAAACTGTTTTTTGAGATTTCCCTTCGAGCTAAGCTGAAGAGACAAACCTGCCGTTCCTGTCACTTCATCTTTGCCTTTCATATCGATGAGCAGTGGACCTACCTGAATGTGATCAACGGTGGCCTGCAGCGAAAGTTTCGGAATTTTCCCAACAACATCCAGTTGAGCTTCAGCTGCAATACTGCCATCATATAATCCTGTCTGAAAAGGCTTCAACTCTAAGAGCCCATTCTTGCCCGATGCCTTAAGAACCACTTTTGTAAGATTTGCCCCTTTTACTTTCAGTGCACCTACACCAAGATCCAAATTAAACTGTAATTTTCGCAGAGATTCTACCGGAAAAAGAGGCTGCAGGGAAACTGCTTTGGGAGCCATTGCTACGCCCGATGTTGCCACCGTTGTTGGAGTCGTTATCTTTTCTATAGATTTAGCGATAGCTTTATTTTCCGGAGGGACAGTCGCATAAGTGTCGAGATCAAGGCGATCAAAATGCATCGTGACATCATATACTGGCTGCGAAGGACTTATCAGCACAAAACTTCCGGTCCCATGAGCACCATCGAGCAGAAAATCGATAGCCGAGACATCAATTTTCTTCGTGTCTCCTTTAAAGTTACAGGAGAACCCAACCTGCTGCAGGGCGGAATCACTTTTCCAGACAGGTTGTGAAATCCTGTTCTTTTTCAAAAATTCAGCAAGAGAAAACTCAGGGATATGTACATTTCCCTTAAAGGAAGGGGATGAGTAATCAGTGATTTCAGCGTTTAATTGAAGTTTTAGATATCCACTACTGAGCTGTAGTTCCTTGAGTGAGATGTTTTTCTGCGCCAGATCAATAAAACTATTTCCCTGGAATGCAAGCTGCGCATCTTGAACACCAAATGCTCCAATGGAATTATTTAATAAAATATTGTCAAGTTGCAGCGTTTTATCTCGAAGACTGAAAATAATGTCACTGCCGAGGGTACTCTCTACAAAAAGTGAACTTTTTCCTTTCTCGGATGATGTGAGGGTAAATTGTGATTGGAGATGAAAAGACTGTCCCTCAAGCACGTGACCTGTATTGAGGCTAAAATTCTTTAGCTCAAAAACCTTTCCTGATTGTTTATCTTCATAGTGAAGGCTGACACGGCTTAGATTAACAGCACCTAGCTCAAGAGTCGGAATTGTTCCCGCCTTTTCTGGACGCTGTACAGGAGGCGTTGCCTCGGACAAATCCTTCTTTTTAGGAGTTGTAGATGTTGAAGACGATACCTGTTCAGGCACAGCAGTTGACATTTCCCAGTTTCCCTTGCCGGACATATCACGAACCAGATAACAATACACACCATGAAGCTGTATCCCTTGTAAAACAAGGCGTCTTTCTTTTATCAGGGGGAGAAGAGAGAGTTCTACTCTTGCCACCTCACTACTGAGAATCGGCCTTTCAGATATATCTTTTGTTGAAAAAACCTGAATTCCCCCAAGAGAAAGAAGGACTTCAAGGCGAGGAGAGATCTGGAGAACAATGTCACCCGGTATCTCAAGCTGATATCCACTCTGTTTGTATACAAGATCGGATATCTCTCCCTTATAGTCATTGGGGTCCAGTACCATAGGTAACAGAAAAATAAGCCCTAGAAAAACAGTACCACAGACCACTAGGAAAGCACCTGCCCACTTCATTACACGTTTCATAAAGTCTCCTGTTCATTCATCTTATTAGCTACCCGGACAAAATCTGTAAAAATTCTTCTTCCGTAAGAACTCTCTTCCCTTTCTCTTTTGCTTTTTTAAGCTTCGATCCAGGTTTTTCCCCCACCACAAGACAGGTTAATTTCTTAGTTATACCACTAGCGATTTGGCCGCCATTCTCTTTAACCAGTTTTTTGGCCTCGGTACGCGACACCTTGCTCAGACTGCCAGTAAAAAGAAACACCTGACCACTCAAAAGAAGATCTGTTTCACTTTTTTGAAAAACTAGAGGATGTACGCCAGCTTCCTGAAATGATTCTATCATCTCAAGGACAGAAGGGTCAGAGAAATATTCGATAACGGATTTTGCGGCTTGTTCACCTAAGCCCTCTACTTCAAGCAACTCATCATATGTGACCGCAAGCAGCTGTTCAAGACTTGCAAAGGTATTCTCCAGCAGGGACGCTGTTACCTCACCAATAAAGCGAATCCCAAGTGCTGCAAGAAAACGCGACAAGGTGGGGTTTCGCGCAGCACGCACTCCAGAAATCGCATTCTCTGCTGATTTCTCACCCCATCCTTCAAGCTCTACAAGATCTTTCTTTTGTAGTTTGAAGATATCAGGCAAATCATTGATCAATTGCAATTCGAAAAGCTGCTCCACACTCTTTTTCCCAAGGCCGTCAATATCGAGTCCTGCCTTGGAACAGAAGTGGACAAGTGAGCGCAGACGCTGGGCTGAGCAATGCGGATTGACACAACGGGTAACAGCCTCCCCCTCAAGCTTACGCAACGGATGTGAGCAGACCGGACACTCTTTTGGAAGAGTAATAGGGAGAGCGTCACTCTCCCGTTTATCCAGAACAGCCTTTACTATTTCAGGAATAACGTCCCCTGCTCGCTGAACAAGGACAGTATCACCAATTCGTAAATCCTTGCGCAGAATTTCATCACCATTATGAAGCGTTGCACGGCTAACTACAACGCCACCAACATCAACTGGATCGAGTATTGCAACTGGGGTAATTGCCCCAGTCCTACCAACCTGAAAGTCAACTTGAAGAATTTTTGTTGTGGCCTGGGTAGCCGGAAATTTACAGGCTATTGCCCAGCGAGGTGCTCTTGCCTTGGCACCAAGCCGTGTCTGCAATGCAAAATCATCAACCTTCACCACCATACCATCAATCTCATAGGCAAGGTCGTGACGCATCTCTGTAAGTTCTGTAAAACGTTGAATAACCGATCCTATATCAGAGCAGAAAGTAACATGAGAGTTTACCGGAAAGCCAAGATCAGCCAAAAAGAGGAGTAGTTCCTGCTGACCTTTGCACTTGGTCACAATAGGATCAGCCACTCCATAAACAAAAAAACGTAGTGGCCGCATAGCCGTTATTTTGGGATCAAGCTGGCGCAGAGAACCTGCTGCTGCATTTCGTGGATTAGCAAACAGAGGCTCGCCGCTCTCTGCTCGCTGAATATTAAGATCATCAAGCCCACCACGATCCATAAAGACCTCCCCGCGAACCTCAAGCAATGGAAATCCATTCTTCTGAAGACGAAGGGGAATAGAGGAAACAGTTCGAAGTTGAGCGGTTATATCTTCTCCAATACTGCCGTTACCACGGGTGCTTCCCTGAACAAAGAGACCATTTTCATAAATAAGCTCGACGGCCAAACCATCAAGTTTCGGTTCAGCCATGTAGGAAAAATGATCTTTGTTCAGCAAAAAACGGTGGAGCCGATCCTCAAAGGAATGAAGATCCTTGTCGTCGAAGGCATTTTCAAGACTCAGCATGGGCAGACGATGTTCCACCTGATTAAAACTATCAAGTACCGCCCCTCCCACTCGCTGGCTGGGAGAATCGAACGTTACTAGATCTGGGTATATCTCCTCAATCGTTAGCAATTCCTGGAAAAGAGTGTCATATTCACCATCTGAAATTTGCGGATCATCGAGAACATAGTAGCGATGAGAATGTTCGTTCAGAAGAAGGTGTAACTCATCCAGCCTTTTCTGAGACAGCTCCATACTCATTTATTTTGGTGGGGATAGCAGCTTTCCTGCCTTGGCAATATTCTCATGAGGCACTTCATCGATAAAAATTAGAATCGCTTCGGGGGGCTTCCCAGCTTCCCTTGCAATGACATCTGTAACGCCTTTACTGATATTGCTCTTCTGCTCCTTAGTCAGCTTTCCGGCCACACGAATATTTACATAGGGCATTTTTTATTCTCCTTCAATTGTTATGATTCAGACAGACAAAAATTGGATACATCCATGGGAAGTTGAGACATGGTCAGTCCAAAATCAGTAGCGAGGGCTACCAATTGAGCCATATTGCAGTTGATAAAAGTATTGGGTAGAGTTTTCCCGGATACAGCGACCCCCTGTTCCAGAAAATCCAGTAATGCTTCTGCTGCCTCTGATTGAAACACTGTATGGTCAACAGACTGCCTATGAGCAAATGCTTTCCAACGCTCCCAGTTATACACTGTTCGCCTAACACCGCGATATGTGCTTTTATGGAAATTTCCCAGCTGTATATCGCGCAACACAATCTCCTGATACCGCTGGGCTGCAGCACTTGTAAGTGTTACACGTTCTTTATCATCCAAAATAAGCTGTGGCCCATCACTCGATTGAGTCAGAAAATAGATGGAGGAGTGAAGAGCAATCTCAGGAATTTCCCCTGAATGACGCACAATAAGCCACTCATCAGCAAGCAATTCCTCACGTTCTGCTCTGGTCACTGCTTTTTTTCCAGATCAAAAACAGAACGAAAAACATCCACCTTCATTGCTGACTGATCCTTACAGCTTTCACTCTTTAAAAAGAGCATGGGATCATGGAGTAGCTTGGAAACAATGGCCCCAGCCATCTTTTCAACACTTTTTTGTTCTTTTAAGCTGAGACCATTGAGTTTTGGCAGAGTTCGTGCGAGCTCCATTTTAGCAATCAGGTTTCCTTTTTCACGCAGGGCAACAAGAGTTGGGGTAACGGCAAGCCCCGCCAGCCAGTCTTTAAACTTTAAGGCCTCCTCATCTACTATGCGGCTCGCCTTAATCGCCTCCTTATCCCGCTCTGCCTTATTCAGTTCCACCACATTATTTAAATCATCAATATCATACAGATACACATTATCCAGATCATTTAAAGATGGATCAAGATCTCTTGGTACTGCAATATCAATAAAGAACAGTGGCTTATTGCGGCGATTGCGCATCAGGGGCTTAACGTCCTCTTTGTAAAGGATAACCCCCGGAGCACCGGTGGAGCTCACGATAATATCAACCTGCTCCAACTGTTCTAACAATTCGTCCAAACCAACGGCACGTCCATTGAAGCGTTTGGCAAGGTCGAGCGCATTTTCAAGGGTTCTGTTGGCAACGACAACATCTTTTGCCCCATTTCCAACTAGATGTTCAGCAGCAAGCTCGGCCATTTCACCTGCACCAATAAGCAATACCCGTTTACTCTCAAGTGAGCCAAATATCTTCTTTGCAAGCTCAATGGCGGCATAGCTTATGGAAACAGCAGAAGAGCCAATTTGGGTTTCACTGCGGACCCGTTTGGCAACGGAAAAGGACTTATGGAGCAACTTATTTAGGATAGGTCCTGTACATTTTTTTTCAGAAGAGTAGCGATACGCCTCCTTCAACTGCCCTAAAATTTGAGATTCGCCAACGATCATTGAGTCAAGACTGGCTGCGACCATAAACAGATGATGAATGGCATCTTCATTGCGATAACAGTAGAGATGTTTTTCATACTGATCGGGAGTAAGAGCGTCACCAAAAAGAAATCCAGCAAGATTTTTCTCCACGTCAACATCGCCGCTGACTGATACAAGGATTTCAACCCGATTACAGGTCGACAGCAGATAGTACTCCTGTAAACCGTCAATTTGCCCCAAAGCCTGTAACGGTTCTTCGTACCCACTGGTGAGTGCCAGTTTTTCACGCACTTCAAGTGGAGTGTTCTTATGATTCACCCCGAGTAGCAGGATATTCTCACTGGGCATAACTATGTACCCCCCCAAGAAAAAAATTTACTCCCCAGAGAGTAAATATCACTGCAGAAAAACCAACAATCGACATAACGGCTGCCCGTTTACCACGCCATCCCAAGGTAAAACGCAGATGGATCTGAGCAGCATAAAGAAACCAGGTTATAAGAGACCAGGTTTCCTTTGGGTCCCAATGCCAATAGGTCCCCCATGCCTGCCTGGCCCAGACAGATCCAGTAATTATCCCCAGCGTAAGTAGTGCAAAACCGGCCGTGAGACAGTGGTTATTCAGCTGATCAAGGGAATCAAGTGAGGGGAGTCTGCTGAAAAAGAAACCGAACTTTTTGGATTTGAGTTCATGTTCCTGCAGCAGGTACATGATTGCCCCGCAAAATGCGAGCGCCAGAAAGCCGTAGGCCATTACAGCGAATCCTGCATGAACAGGAAGCCAGAGCGATTGCAGCGCAGGTGCCAATGGATGAAATTGCCGGGATACAGTGGCTGCAATGAGCAGCATGATAAGGACCAGCATTGAAACAAATGTTCCAAAGTTTTTCACCGAATAACGCCAGTGAAAGGATAGATAGGCCCAAGTTACCGACCATGCGAAAAAGACAACAGCCTCATGCTGGGAAGTTATTGGCGTATGCCCCGCGATCACATAACGTGAGACAATATAGAGACTCTGCAGAACACCAGAGCAAACAAAGATCAGCCTTGCGATTTTACGTAACTCTTCGCGTTGACTGAAGAAAAAAACGAGATAGACCGCACTGGCAACAAAACTGACTACCAGAACACTATTAAACAAAAGATAGTTGATTTCACTCAGCATAATTGAATCTCCCGGGGGATTGGTACATCAAACCATCTATTCCTTATAATTCTGCATACTTTTCACCAGAGGAGAGACATCCATTCCAGTGGGCAGAATCTGCTGGAGCAATGACTCCAGTTTATCCCACTGTTTTTCTTTGATACTCTTCAAGATATCACTCTCCAGCAGTTTTTCAAAGATTCTCTTGCGGGCCACATGACTTTCACTGGAGGCGACAACATCTCCACGAATTCCCGACATCAAACTGACCAGTTGACCATACTCAGCCCCATACAGGGCTTTAAACTCTTTTTTTATCCGCGCAGCAAGTGCAGGACTGCCACCTCCGGTTGCCACGGTAAGGAGCAGATCGCCCTGTCGGAATGAAGCAGGAACCTGAAAAGTACAGGCATCCGGCATATCAATCACATTAACCAGAACACCAGCTTCATTTGCTTCTTTTACTATCTGTTTCTGAATCGCCGGTTTATCAGTTGCAGCAAAGACCAACCTGGCATCAACAATATCACCTGTATGGTACTCCTTCTGTTGCCATTCAAGCATTCCAGCCCGAAATAGCTCGTCTAGAGGGTGACACAGTTGCGGGCTGACGATACGAACAACGGCGCCGCAGGGAAGAAGAGCCGCAACTTTACGACTGGCCACATGGCCACCACCGACAACCAGGCAGAGCATGCCATGAACATCCAAGTTTACAGGATAAAGCGACATTTAGAATTTTGCTTATTCCTTTCGTCTCAGACGATTAATAATAATAGTGATATCCTGGCCATCTTTCTGAATAGTCTGTTTGCGCCCAGCAATATTATACTCGCTTTTAGCACGTTCCATAAAAAGAGGCAGGCACTTTCTACGAGCATCATGAGCAAGGTAAATCGTTCCACCAGGCTTCAGATATCGCTTAAAAACGTCGAGAAGCGGCTCAAAAAACTCTTCACGAAAGAGCACTTCTGCTGCCGTGAGCACATCAAAGGGTTCCATTTCCGGAGGATCCAACCAGTCAAGATGGGCACATTTCACATTGTGCAGCCCGGAGGCAGCGACACTCACCTTTTGAAAATCCATGATAATATCTTCGTAATCTGTGAGCGTCACATCAAACCCGCATGCTGCAGCAGTAATTCCAGGAGCTCCGAGTCCAGCTCCAATTTCCAGCAGTGTCTGCCCTTCAGGGTCAGGAAGTGACGCTAGTGCATAGGAGAGAATCATGGCCGATTCCCAGAGCTTTACCCAAAAAGGAAACTCACTGACATCAGCAAAAGGGTCTCTACCATCAAGGAACTCCTCAATATCTGCAACCTTCAACAGACGGATAGTGTGATCCTTTACTTTCAGCTTGTCAAAAGTAAGCTTATATTTTGCACGAATACGATTATAAATTTCTCGTTCTACTTCAGGTAAGGTTCTAATATCCATTATAGGTAAGTAAACTCGATTTTAACTCAACAGCAGGTCGTTATGGACGAGACAATACCGTTGTGTCAATTAAAAATAGTGTGAATTCCAGTCAATACAGTTCTATAAAACAGGGATTACGTCATAAAGAGTTTAACACTGAATCCTTACTGGAAAAACAAAAAAAAAGGGCCAATTGATATCAACTATCAATTGGCCCTTACAAGCTAACTAAAAAACAGAGTTATGTCAATTAGCAACCCTCGATAGCTGCCGCGCCACCTTTTTTAGCTTTAACTTTTACAGCATCACCAGCTTTGAGGCTACTGGCTTTTTTGCAGGTCATTGTTACTTTGTCGCCATCTACTGAATCAACGGTACATTTAACAGTGGCTGCAACAGCTACGGTACTTACTGCGAAAGTAAGAGCCAATACTACAGATACGATACCTTTTTTCATTGTCTTCTCCTCAAAACAAGTTTTTAATATTCTCCGGAACTATTCCAGAATTGTATGTCTACGATTTGATGTAGCAGTATAAAATCCAACCTAACAATTGTCAACCCTAATCACGAAAAGAATGAATACTAATTCATTACGTTCTTGATATCGTTTTCCAGAATTATATGTGACACATAGCCGGGGTATTTCTTTACAACAGTCCCCTTGCTATTAATCAGAAAGGATGTTGGAATTCCCGGTACACCACCAAAGTCTCTTGCAGTTGCTCCATTTGCCATAAGCACAGGATAATTGATGGAACGTTTTTCCACTAACTTCCGCACAGTTTTAGCACCACTCTCATCGACCGAGAGGCCAACCACAGAGAAGCCCTTATCTTGATATGTCTCCTGCAATCTAATCAGGTCCGGTATTTCTTGCATACAGGGCGGACACCAGGTGGCAAAAAAAGTAACCAGAAGAGTTTTTCCTAAAAAGTGTTTACTGTCAATAGTGTCCCCAGTCATCACATCGGAAAGTGCAAAGGAAGGCATTTTTTTGGCCGCAGCAGCAGGCTGTGCTAGAAGCAACAGCACCAAAAATCCTGCGAACAGCATCCCGAAACGACCGGAAGAATGAAATTGTTTCATAGAAGATCCTCTTTAATTTTTGAGTACCTGTTGTTTAATGAGAGTTTTAAATACACTTAGAGCAAAGTATTCAATCTCGAGAGAAAGTCAACCTGCAATACATTAATTTACCTGAGTAACTGCCTATTAATCCATAGCAAACAGCACTCCATCACCACGTTATAGTACATTTTTCTACTGATTTTGCACAACAATGATCTTTTTTCTTCAGAAATGCTGTCTCGATAATCTTTTTATGGTAAAGTAGTTCAGTTTTTCATATGAGCCCTTATAAACCGTTCCCTTTTCCCATAAAAACACATAATTTAAACATGAACAACTTTGTCAGTCTAAAAACTTTTTTAACAGTGGCTGTTATTATTTTTTCTGCAACGTTTACCTCTACCCTCAATGCTGCCCAACTGGTTGACCGGGTTGTTGCTGTGGTGAATGATGACGTAATCACCATGTCTGAAGTAAATAATGAAGGCGCAAACTACTTTAAGAAGATCACTGAACAAGCCCCCCCGGCACAGGTCGAAGATGCTTTAACGCGTGCCAGGTTCGAAGTCCTGAATAACCTGATAGACAAAAAAATCATCGCTCATGAAGCCGAGAAGCAGGGAGTTGAAGTATCCGATGCCGAGGTTCAGGCTGCAGCGGAACAGATGCTCATAAAGAATAAGGTCACGAGAGAAATACTCGAAACCCAGCTGGACCAAACAGGCATGACCTATGAGTCATATATCAGCAGCCTGCGTAACCAGATTCTGCAATCCAAACTTATCAATTATGAAATCCGCTCTAAAATAATTATTACTGAAGAGATGATTCTTGATTACTATGACACCCACTACACCAAACATATCAGCGAAGGTGGCTATTACCTGATGCAGATGGGATTCACCTGGGGAAAGGGAACAGGTGAGCAAACAGAACCTATTAAGTATGCTGACAGGATGGATGCAAAAAAACGTGCAGAACGTGTTCATACACTGGTGACAGACGGGCAGGACTTTCGAATGCTGGCCAAAAAATTCTCAGACCTGCCTTCTGCCGATGATGGCGGAGATCTTGGTGTTTTCGAGAAAGAAGACATGGCTCCCTATATGCAGAAAGCGATTCTGCACCTGAAACCCGGTTCAATTAGTGACGTGATTGAAACCCCTTCTGGGTATCAGTTCTTTAAACTTCTTTCAAGCCAGGATGGACAGATAGTTGTTCAGGCCTCCTTTAATTCTGTTAAGGAAGAAATCAGAAAGAACCTCTACGACGAACAACTCAAAACACAGTTTGACGAGTGGGTTACAGATATCAAGAACAAAGCATACATTAAAGTACTATAGAGACCCCAGACTGACTGCTCTTACCATAACAAGCAAAACAGATGACTAACTGCAAACTTTTAAAACGGTACAGCTTAGTGCAGATACTTTTTTACAACCCAATCTACTTATAGTATTCAGGTGATAATAATGTCTGATGAAGGCAATCAGGAAATAATTCAAACACTCGGTAACTTCCTCCGTGAACAGCGTGACCAGAAAGGATCATCACTGGCAGAAATAGCTGATATCACCAGAATCTCCTTACCGGTGCTCAAGGCGATCGAAGAAGATGACTACGCACAGATGCCAGCAGATGCATTTTGCCGTGGATTCTACTCCATATATGCTAACGTTCTCGGCTTAGATCCGCAGGAGATCATTGAGCGTTACACAGTTGCCAGAGGTACGCAGTCAACATATACGAAAAAAACTTCTATACCGCCCGCTAAAGAAAGCCAAAAATTCAAAAACTATGCCGAACCTTCTTCCATTTCACCAGCAACCAGTATGACTTTTCTGGCTGCAACTTGCCTGGTAATTGCGATTACTATCTGCTGGTACTTTAAGTTTAATCCAATAGATTACGTCAACAATATGCTTGTACCACCTCAGAATTCAGTGGAAAAAGGCAGTAGTCAGTCAGAACCCTTTTCCTACAACACTCCCGATCTCAATGGAGAATCGTCGGAGACAATCAGCAGTGAACCACTCGCTGAAGAATCGGTTCCAATAAACAATGCGCAACAGGAAAAGCCCCTTATCCCGGCCCCCCTTCCATCCGAAAGCAGTGAAAACATCATCACAGTAACAGAATCGACGACGGAGCCCCCTCCAAGCACTGCAGCTCTCTACCATCTAAAAATAATTTTTAACAACAGTGGCATGCTGAAAGTTACACTCGATGATGGTTTTGTACTCGATAAACACTTTGAGGCTGGAGAAACTTTGCAGTGGGATGTGCAGAAAAAGATTATTCTAGATATGCCGGAATCCCTTGACGGAACATTGAGCCTGAATGGAATAGGAATCCCCCTTCCTGAGGCTGCAAATGGCAGACGACTTCTATCCCTGCCCGAGGACCTGTTAGACTAAGAAGTGAGCAATAAACAACAGACCGAATCTGCAGCCATCGTTCTTGACTGCCGCGACCATGGAGAATCGGATCTAATTGTGAGTTTTTTCTGTCAACATCATGGCAGATTGACAGGCATAGCAAAAGGTGCCAAACGCAGCAAGAAACGTTTTGTAAACAAACTGGAAATATTCAGTTCCCTACGCATCCTCCATACCACCCCACAAAATAATCGCCTGTCTTTTATTGCTGAAGCTGAACTTCTGGATGGCTTTCTCACTCTGCGTGAAAATTTACCCTGTTACGCCACTGCAAGTATCGTCCGCGAACTGACCCTGTTGTCCACAAAAGAAGTCGAGGGCGACGTGGAACTCTACCCGCTTCTGCTATGGGTTTTCAGTAGTCTAAACAGTGGCTGTGCTCCCATTCCTACACTGATTTTTTTTCTTATTCGTTTCTATGCTATCATTGGCTACAGCCCACAACTTGACAATTGCATTAGCTGCGGTGAGCAGATTCAACCAGATGCGAGTTACTCTTTTCGGTTTGCAACTGGTGGTATTCACTGCAGCAGCTGTGACACAAGAGAGTCACAAAAAAAGATCCAATTATCCCCGGGAACAATACGTTCACTTTCTGCAGCGCTGAATCAATCCCCTGAACGTCTCCATCGCCTACAACTCTCCGATAATAGCCGCCAGGAATCCCTCGCTTTCCTGCACTCCTATGGCCGCCAGCTTTTTCAACGGGAAATAGTGTCCTGGACGTTTTTAGAGAATCTGTAACGAAATCTAAAATGATTCGTCACTTGTAATCTTCAACTACGCTCTGATTATGGTTTTTTTGGGCGAAGGCTTCCTAAAACTTGGGAAGGAGATGCTTCTCGAAAGCATTTGAATATAAAGACCACACGCTGAAGTTATGGGGTCGTTGTTATTCCACAAAACGTTTTGGAGTAGAACAGTAGCGAACTTCCCCGCTATGTTCCACACTGCTACTGCCATCGTCATGCTCTAAAATCAAGCCGCCATCAATTGAGACATCCCTGACAACGGCCTCATACTGAGGTTTCGTCATCACATCATACCCAAAAAGCACCCGCCGTCCTATCGTATCAGAAAGTTCTTTCCAGCGCCTGAGAATAGGATGTTCATCTTCATACAGATCCCTGCCCCCACGAGCCAGCCACCGCTCCTCCTCATAGAGAAGTAAGCCTGTGTAATAACGAATTTTAGCCAAAAACGAGAGTGCAAAACTCCCGGTGGAAACCTGATGTCCCAAAACCTGAGCCACTGAAACAGCTGTATCCTGTAGCTCCTCAGGAAATACGCTGTTATTCAGATTCAACCCGAAACCAAGCAGATGATACTGTTCGCCATGGACCGGACTACGAAACCCTTCAATAAGAAAACCGGCCTGTTTTTTACCCTGCAAAAGTACATCGTTCACCCAGCGAATGACAGCCGTGGAAGCACCAAGCTGATGCAGAGCTTCACAGCAAGCAATACCTGGAATCAAAGGCAGGAAATTTCGAAATGGAGCAAGGAAGGTATCGGCAAGAAGCAGACACCCCCACAGCCCGCCAGGAGGGGCATGCCAGGATCTGCTGAAACGACCTTTAGAAAGAGAAAGAGTAGTGGCAAGAATAACCGTTCCATTAGCAACGGATTTTCCAGCCGCTTCCCGAGACCGAATATGCTCACGAGCCTTATCCATGGCTCGATCAAGGGATGGATAAACCTGAATAACAGAGCCAACATAGGCCCCATAACGAAAAACTATCTCACTATCCAGTGCCCCCGCTTCATTGCGCAAAGGCAACTCAACAGAAGCAACATAATCATCAAGAATAGATGGACTAAGAAGAGTTAAATGGTCCAAAATAATTAAATGTATTTTTTAAAGGGAGAGAATAAAAAGCGGAATGGAACTATTCAGCGTGCTGGTAACTATATTATTGTAAAAAAATCACAAAATCCAGTGTTTGTGAAATTACGCTGAATAGTTGCGGTGGAATAACTATTTTGGTGGCTGCAGGTGCTGCAGGTTTGCATGATTTATCCTGTTTGCAATAGCCTTAACTATGCGAACAGGATAAATCATACAAAGATGCGGTGCATACAGCCACCAAAATTATTCTTGCTGGTCCCAGTCGGCCTTAACCCTCGTGATGATTTTCTTAATAAGAGGCATCTTATCAACGGGACAAACACCAATTAAAGGGGCCCCCTGAGCAACGGATAGCCCCGGGGTAAAATAGACGGAATGAATCACGCCTTTTTCACCACTGTAATAGACAGGAGTATCACGTTTCATCAGGGACATGATAATAATTTCATCACCAGGCTTAACCAGGACTTCACGAGCACCTTTCTTTTCAATTCTCGATTGTACGTCGAGAGAAAAAAAGTATTTTGCACGCTCAGGTGCCGGAAAAACATACAGAACTTCCTTCAGAATAGACTCGATAATCTCTTTTTTCTTTAGAGGATGACGAATGGTCATCAGCTTCTCACCAGCTTCCACAAAACATCCTTCATGTTCGCTGTAGAAAGAAGAGACAACACCATTGGTCGTTGCTGTAACTCTTTTTGGATTTTTTTCTCTTGTTATCTCGAAAAGAGCAGTTCCGGGAATATGTTTCCATTCACCGGTAACAGCATCTATGGTACTGCCTTCCTCAACAAGAAAATGTACCACTCCGGTATGGCTTGCGAATATATCCACATACTCATACGGGTCGGAATGATACTTCCCAAGAATTTCATCAAAATCTATTTCGTCAGACATCGTATATTCTATGTATTTTTATCAGTGCGCTTTTCCATGCCCATCATCGGATGCAGGAGCACCATGTCCGGCGGGCGCTGCATGTGCCTTAACCTTCGACGCTTTAGCTATCTGCATATCGACAATCTGGCAACTAGAGCGAACAATATCGTTACTGATAAACAGTTTATTGTAAAAAGTAAAATGCCCCTTATCCTGGGCCTTCACGGTATCATAAACGACCCACTTATCCCGTCCCTTTTCAAGGCCAGCCTCATCAAAAAGAGTACAAAGGATAGCGATATTTTTTATATCATGTTCGCCCTTGTTTTCAATAGCAAAAGAAGCATCGACCATATGACCTTCCTTGGGAACCTTGACAGCTGAAGCCACAAGTGACACTGAATGCAGCAGTTCTTCAGCTGATTCCGAAACTGTTATTTCCGGCAGTAAAATTCCTGTCATCCCGGTGGATGATGCACTTATTTTCGTTACAGCAAAGGCAACAAGACCAAAAATCACCACACTCAGACCAATATTTCCCAAAAACTTACCATTCATATCATTCTCCCCTCTTCCTGAATAACCGGTAGCTGCCGACACAATCCCTTTCAGGACAGCCCCTGACGAAAGTGATTATGTGACAATGCAAACTTAAAAGATTATTTTATACTGATATAATCCTGTGATGGCAAGCCTATTCGTATGGATTCTTTTGTGATTTTGAGCTTTATGCTCCTTACAGACAGTGCTATAAGAAGGAAAGAAAGAAGTAGCACTCCGCGTGAACACAAAACAACGGACACTATGCCAGAAAAACAAAGCAACAAAGATTCACTTTTTGATGTGGAACAAATCAGTGAGGATTTTATTTTTAACGAACGTGTCGCAAGGGTTTTTGACGATATGCTCGACAGGTCGGTTCCTTTTTACCATGAGGTGATCCTCTCCATTGCACGAATCCTTCGGTCCACTCTGCAGAATCGTGCCCGTATTGTCGACCTTGGCTGCTCCACCGGTGCCACTCTCCTTCAACTGAGCAGCCTCCTTAAAGAAAAAGAATTTCAATACACGGGTATCGACAATTCGCAGGCCATGCTTGATCAGGCCAGACTCAAAGCTGAACTTTTTTCAAAACAGGAAAGTCTGCATTTTATCGCTGGAGACATCACCGAAGTTGAGCAACCGGACACCTCAGCGTTTATCCTTAACTACACCTTGCAGTTTATTCGCCCTTTACATCGTGAAGAGTTCCTGAAACGAATATTTGCCAACCTCACACCTGGAGGCGTTTGCATAATAAGTGAAAAAACCATATCCCATCACCCAAAACTGAACCGAAGTTACATCGACATCTATCACCAGTTTAAAAAGGAACGAGGCTACTCAGAACTCGAAATAGCCAAGAAACGAGAAGCGCTGGAAAATGTGCTTATCCCATGCTCCATTGGGGAAAATCGTTCCATGCTCCAATCCGCCGGTTTCACGGAAGTTGAACCATTTTTTCAGTGGTTTAACTTTGTCTCTTTTCTTGCCATAAAACCTCTTTCCTGACAGCTACCATGAACTATATTGACAAACTCCCCACCTCGGCATTATCGGATAAAATCATAGCGATCCATAAGGAAAAGCAGACATGGATTAATCAGAACAAAAAGGGCTTCCTCCGCTATCGACGCCCCTTTGAAGGACTGCAGAAATTTCCAGCAACAAATATTGACTGCAATCGTGAGGCAGTACAAATCGGTACTGCAGATGAGGTCTCTAAAAATGAACAAAAAACCATAGAATCCCACCTGCACACCTTTAGTCCCTGGCGTAAAGGGCCATTTTCCGTCTTTGGAATTGATGTTGATTCGGAATGGCAAAGTCATCGAAAGTGGCAGCGATTGCTGCCAAAACTACCGGATTTGAACAATAAAATCGTAGCTGACATTGGCTGCAGCAATGGCTACTATATGTTTCGCATGCTTCCCCATAAGCCAAGACTTGTTCTTGGACTTGAACCATCGGTTCAACACTACTACTGCTTTAAGGGTTTAAACAGTATGGCAGCTCAACCCAACCTGGAAATTGATCTCCTCGGGGTGGAGCACCTTCAACTGTTCCCGGAGTGCTTTGATGTCCTTTTTCTTATGGGAATCATTTATCACCGAAGCTCTCCGGTGGACACCCTGCGTGATGTCTACTCCTCTCTCAAGAGTGGAGGGACTCTTATACTTGAATCCCAGGCTCTTCCAGGATTAGATGAAACAGCACTTTTCCCGGAAAAAACCTACGCCAAAGTTCCGGGGACTTACTTTGTCCCCACCGGTAACTGTCTACGAAACTGGCTGCTTCGGGCAGGATTTTCAGATGTTGAGCTCTTCTGCCAGCACCCAATGTCAAGTGTGGAACAGCGACGGACAAACTGGATGGAATTTGAATCCTACTCCGATTTCCTCGACCCACAGGATTCGGCTAAAACCATCGAAGGCTATCCAGCCCCCGATCGGGTATTCCTTATTGCTCGTAAAAAATAAGAACTCATGCCAGCTTTTCTTGCCTTTGGTTACAGGTATGGTAAGCTTGCAGTTAAATTGTCTTTTAGCTTATATTAGCTTACCGTTCCAATCGGCGGTGTCAGACCTAATGGTTTTGTGAAAACCTCATTTGCAGGGAGCAAATAATGGATCAAAAAAAATGTACACTCTACAGTGGCGGCCTTAAAGGTGCCGAAGAAACTTTTGGCGAATCAGCGGAAAAACATGGCATCAAAGAGATTATATATACCTTTGACGGTCACAAACTTAACCGCAACAAGAACTCTGTAATCCTAAGCAAAGAAGAGCTGGAACGTGGTGACATCTCAATGGAGCTTGCTTCAAGGATGCTCAACCGAACCTACTACGAAACTGAAAAAATTCGCAAAGTGCTCCAAACCATTTTTCATATGGTAAACAACGGTCATCAGGTTTTTGTTATCGGATCTATTATGGATGACAACTCTGTAAAAGGTGGAACCGGATGGGCAGTTGAACTTGCAAAACTCTTCAATCGTCCACTGCATGTTTTTGATCAGCCTAAAAAACAGTGGTTTACCTGGAATGACGGCGAATGGACAGAGGATACTCCTCTTATTGAATATGACACCTTTGTCGGCTCAGGAACTCGCTATCTTAACGATGCAGGCCGTGATGCCATCGAAGCTCTGTTTACCGATTCCTGCGCAGCACAATAAGGGTAATGGAAATGAGTACGAATTGTCTGTTTTGTAAAATTGCAGCGGGGGAGATTCCTGCTGAAAAACTCTATGAAGATGACGAACTGCTCGCCTTTCGTGATATCGCCCCCCAGGCCCCTGTACACTTTCTGGTAATCCCTAAAAAACATATCCAGGACCCGGCAGGAGTTGAAATGGCAGACGAAGCCCTTATGGGCAGAATGATCCGAACAGCGTCCAAAGTAGCCAAAGAAAACAATATTAGTGATTTCAGACTGGTATTTAATAATGGTGCAAAGGCTGGACAGACTGTATTCCATATCCATATGCATGTACTTGGTGGTCGCTCTCTCAACTGGCCTCCAGGCTAATTGAGCCATCCCATGCTCGTAAAACCGTTTCTTTTTCTGCAGCAATCGTAGCAGAAAAAGAAACGGTTTTACATTGTTTTAATTTCCGAGCTCCTTCTTTTCCTCAAGTTCATCCCATCGTGCATACAGCTTCTCCACCTCTTTTTTTGCTCGTTCGAGATCTGCCCAAGTGGACTCCAGCTGTTGCGGATCCGCCATGGTCACTGGTGAATCCATAAGAGACTGTAGACGTTCCTGCTCGCCCTCTCCTTCCATGATCTTCTCCTCTATCTGATCATATTCGCGCTGATCCATATAGGAGAGACGGCCAGCTTTATTCTGTTTTTCCTTTTTTGAAACTGCACTGCTCTGCTCCGTTACTGAATGGGATTCGTTTTTTTTCTGTCCACGAAGGTCCGCAAGCCACTGTTCATAATCAGCATAGAAGACAACCCCGCCTCTGCCATTAAAGCCGAGTACTTGATCACAGACCGAATCCAAAAGAAAACGATCATGGCTGACCAGGACAAGAGCTCCCGGAAAATCCAGCAAACTCTCTTCCAAAATATCAAGAGAAGGAATATCAAGATCGTTGGTCGGCTCATCGAGTAGCAGAATATCGGCAGACTGGCGCATGAGCTCTGCAATCAGTATACGTGCCTGTTCACCTCCCGACAGCTGCCCCACAGGAGTTTCCAACTGATCTGACCGAAAAAGAAAGCGCTGTGCCCATGATACAACATGATACGAGGCTTCCCGAAATATTATAGAATCCCCATCCGGTGACAGAGCCTGGCGCAGCGTAATATTCGGGTCAATGGACTCACGTTTCTGGTCAAAACTGACAATCCGTATATTTGGTGCTGTTTTTACAACTCCACTATCTGCCTGCAGTCCGTTCTCTTCAACACTAGCAGCAATAATTTGCATAAGTGTTGATTTTCCACAGCCATTTCTTCCAAGTAAACCAAGACGACTCCCCGGGGAAAGAACCATATCAAGCCCGCTGAAAAGAGTGCGCCCGTCGTAACTTTTTGCTATTCCTTCAGCCTCAAACAGCTTCTTTGTTTTCCTCCCGGTGGCATCAAAATCGATCCGAACCTGCTTAATGGAGCGGTTCCTTTTCTTGACTTCCGTCAGATGTTCCCGAAGCTTATGCGCCTCATCAATGCGATAACGTGCTTTTGTTGCTCTTGCCTTGGGACCACGGCTAAGCCATTCGTCCTCACGCCGCATTTTATTGGCCAGACGCTCTTCTAATTGCTGTTGCTGCTCAAGAAACAGGACTCTTGCCCGGAGAAAATCGGAATACCCGCCATCAACCTCCAAAACGCCCTGAGGGTAGACAGCGGAAAGCTCCACAACTTTGTTGGCAATATTCTCAAGAAAGCGTCGGTCATGACTTACAACCAGAAAGGCATCTGGGCTTTTAGGAAGAGCTCCGGAAAGCATTCTCTCAAGCCAGAGCACGCCTTCAATATCAAGGTGGTTAGTAGGTTCATCCATCACAAGGATATCAGGTTGCACCACAAAGCTACAGCAAATGGCAAGCCGCTTACGCCAGCCACCGGAAAGAAGTTTCACCTGAGCTGTGGAATCGGGAAACTCTGCACGGGAAAGCAGCGCCTGTACCCGATTATAGCGTTCCGTCTCATCAAGAGAAAGCCGGTCTAGCGCTGACTCAAGATTCGCCTCGACACTTGCCTCTTCATCAAAAACATCGGCCTGGGAAAGATAAGAGGTACGAATATTTTTGCGAATGACAACCTTTCCCTCATCGGGATCAACGCGCGCACAGAGTATTTTCAACAGGGTGGATTTACCACTGCCATTGGGGCCGATAAGACCTATACGATCCCCTTTATGCACAACAAAATCAACACCTTCGAAAAGACGTTGAGCACCAAAAGATTTTCCAAGGGCCTGACAGGTTAGAAGATGAGACATACAATTTACTCAAAGAAAAAGAAAGTAATGGAAAGCCAGACAGAGGAACTTGTTCAACCACCCATTTTTTATTGAAATTTTACCAATCAACGACTATAACAGTGACAATTGAGAAAAACAGTAAACAGAGTTATCTGTAAAGCAGAAAATCTGCAGAATTCCAGCATATACACTAATAATAGTTAAATCGCAATGAGTGACCGCTTACATATTATTCTCGCAGGTGATGAAGGTAAGGTTCGCACCCTGTTATTTTCCAAACGTAAACTTAAGCTGAGCTTTTTTCTAACCGTCTCACTTTTTATCACTCTCAGCATTATCAGCTACAACGCTTACCACTTTTTCCATACCAATAAAGCACTGAATAACCAAGTTGCAGAGCTTAACAGAGAGCTACAGAAAAGTAACCGGTTAAAAAGCTCTTTTTCTCTTCAGGTTAAAGACCTTGAAAAGGTGAACAGCAATCAGGCAGCAACCTTTCAACAAGAGAAAGCAACCCTCCTAAACACTGCAGTCTCCGAACTTGAAGAGCGCAGCGGCATGATTGAACGCATAATGTGCAACATTGGCGTTGAAGTAAAAGATACGGTAAAGGATACCAGTAACTCGGGTGGTCCTTTTCTTGCGCCCAGAGCCTCCATTGGAGGCGATCTCCTGCTGCGCTCCGATCGATATATGGAAACTATTAAGCTTCTTCCTCTTGGACGTCCCGTTCCAGGCCTTGTTACATCAAGATTTGGCCATCGCACTGACCCGGTAAACGGTAAGAAAGGGTACCATTCCGGTGTGGATATGCGCGGGCGTTATGGTCAAAAAATTATTGCCACTGCAGATGGAGTTATCAGCAAGGCCTTTACTAACGGCAGCTATGGCAAATATGTCGAAATTAACCATGGCAATGGATACACCACCAAGTTTGCCCATATGAAAAAGATTCTTGTCAAACGCGGTGATAAAGTAAAAAGGGGCCAAGCTATAGGAAAAGTAGGAAGCAGTGGTCGTTCCACCGGTCCGCATCTCCACTACGAAGTATGCCTTGATAAAAAGCCGCTCAACCCAAGTAAATTTATGCGAGTGGATAAACTTTCCCAGGCAATCATCATTTCACAGAACAACTCCAGAAAAAAACAAAAAGTACTCACCTCCCTGACCGCCGACAACACACACACCAAGCCTTCCACCGCTTTGGAGAATTAACATGGCTATGTTCAGTAAAAAAGACAGCTTTGAAGAACAGAGTGAAAAAGCTGAGAAGGAAGCTATCGCCTCCATCATTGACGCCCGAATGACCATGAAGGGGGAATTGCTGTTCGAAGGAAAAGCACGGATCGATGGCACAGTTGAAGGAAATATTAAGGGTGAGCATCTTATCCTCAGTGAAGGTGGCAAAATCATTGGCGACATAGAAGTTGCAACCTTTGTCTGCCATGGAAATCTTGAGGGCAATGCAAAGGCCAGCATGATTACAGCCCGTAAAACGTGTCGGATTCATGGCCTTATCGAAAGTAACAGCCTGAGCGTGGAGCCCGGTGCCGAACTGAGCGGAGAGCTCAAAGTAACCACCAGAGACCTTCACCTTGTCAGCGAAACCAACAGCGACGAGCAGACAGCCAACAGCTGATTAATACAGCCAATCCATGCAAACAACCGACCTCCCCTCAGCAGCCAATCGAATCACCTGTCCAGAATGCGGCAATGACGAAGATTTTTTCGAAGTGGCGGAAAATGCCATTATCACAACTCTTTACACTCAGAACGATGATGGAAGCTTCACCCCACAGGAAGATACTTCTCAAATTCTTGGTGAAATCAAACTGATCTGTGGCCAGTGCCAAAAAGACCTCTCGATCTTTCATCAACGCTTTTCGGAAATGCTCTTTTGACTCACTCACCACAGGTTATCAGAAGAAATCAGGACCTCCCCGAACACCTCCACACACTCTCATCAAGCGATATTATTGCATGTAGACTCCGTCTTAAGTTTGGAGAGGAACACCTCCTTCTTGACCTGCTAGAACGGGGTGTTCAGCTTATTCCATCTGCTACTTCACAGCTTGCCAGTCGTTCCAAAACATTCCAGGGGCGCCTTTTCAGTCCCTACATGGTTCCCCATACTGTTGTTATCTATGACATCCATGGACTTCTCGACACGGTTTCTCTTTATGGTCACCATTCCATAGAGAAGGTTATCCTCAAACATGACAGAAAGAATGCGGGACTCGGCATACACCTCTTTAGAGATATTGAAGATGTATATACCCAGGCTGCGAATAATGTGCTCCCTTTTCCATTTGTTCTCCAACCATTTATTGCAGGCAGTCGTGACGTACGGGTCATCATTATCGGAGAGTATATTGAAGCATATGAGAGAAATAATCCCGACAGCTTCCGTAACAACTTACATTGTGGCGGTAAGGCTGAAAGTTTTCCATTGAGTGAGTCGCAACTGGAGCTTTGCCTGAAGGTTATGGAGCGAGGAGCATTTCCTTACGGTCATCTGGATTTAATGATAACTGATACGGCTGAAACCTATCTTGCGGAAATAAACTTACGGGGTGGTATACGAGGTGCTACCATCAGCCCTGGGGAATACCAAGAAAGAGTAAAACGAAGAGATGAACAACAACTTATGGAGAAAGGGATACTCTAAGGCCTTTTTTCGAAAAGCATCACTTAAGCATCTGAAAAAAAAAGGCGTCACCCTGATAACTCAGGATGACGCCTTTTTGACTACTAAAACCTTAAACTGCTATGTAATTATTATACACAGCCGGTAGGTTTAGGAAGACCAGCCATCTTACAAGCACCTTTACCAGGTCCTGATGGGAACAGCTCATAAATTCTCTTAAGTGGGAAACCAGTGGTTTTGGAAAGGATACGTACCATTGGAGCAATACCGTTCTTCTTGTAGTACTCACGAAGGGCGTCAATCACTTTGTGATGCTCATCGGTAAGCTCTGAAATACCTTCAACACTTTTAACATAATCGATCCAATCGTCATTCATGTCATCCATACCATTAAGCAGGAATCCATCTTCATCACAGTTGTAGCTGTTTCCGTTGTGTTCTATTGTGGGCATCTTAATCCTCCGTAAAAATATTGTTTAGTGGCTTTCACCGTTTCTGTTTCTTAATCAATGACAGCCTAATTACTATAGACAGGGCACTTTGTCAAGTGAATGAGCAATCATTTTCCAGCGCCCGAAACACTCTATATCACAGCATCAAAGCGTATAATTTGCCAAGCTGCCCAGCCCACATAACAAAATGCTTATATTTGATCAATGAAACAGTTAGATATTTTTTCACTCCTTATTTTCACTATCCTTCAATTAATTTAAGTGAATCACTTAAAACTAATCCATTAAATAGATAACAAAAAGTGCCACTCACCTTTTTGAGACCGTTTTTTCTTGCACTGCCTCTTCAGAAAAGGTAAATTTTCATTACTTTACGTATCGCATTCTATACACAGTTCAATTCAACTATTTTAATGCCTTACTCCACAAAACAATCCTCATAAACGAATTCACCATAGAGAACTCAATATGCTGCAAATTTTTCGCGACAAATCACAGTCCACTTTTATCCAGGGCATCGTTCTGGTCATTGCTCTTGTTTTTATATTCTGGGGAGTAGGTGCCAATATGATGGACAGCAGGGAGGCTGCCATTGTTGTTAATGACGAAGAAATCAGTTTCCAGGAATACCAGCGTTCCTACGACCAGCTCCTCTCAAGTTATCGGCAGCAGTTTGGTGGGTCCGTTCCCGATGCTCTCCTCGAAAGCCTTGGTTTGAGCGAACAGGTTAAAAGCCAACTCATCCAACAGGTACTCCTGCGTCAAGGAGCTAAAGATATGGGGCTACTGGTTTCAACACCTGAAATACAGCGCGGTATTCAGGAGATGGTCCAATTTCAGGAGAACAACTCTTTTAATATCGAAAAGTACAAAACAATCTTATCCTCAAACCGCTTAACACCTCACAAATATGAGACCATGCAGGGTATTGACATGCTTTCAGCCAAAGGTGTCCAGGCGATTGGCGCCTTTGCAACAACTGTAACCGATGCCGAAATAAACGATATCTATCAGCAGGCAAAAGAAAGTATTACCCTTGATTTTATTCAAATACGCCCTTCTGATTTTAGCGACAAAGTTAAAATTGATGATGCAGCTCTTGCAGGATGGTTCGAACAGAATAAGGTTAATTACAAAACCGCTCCTAAAGTTCGGTTGAAGTTTTTATCCTTCGAATTTGCAAAGGATTCCGATGATCCTTCCAACCGGGCAACTACCTTCCAACTGGCCAATGAAGCCTACGAAGGAATTATCTCAGCAGGCAGCCTTCAGGAATACGCAAAACTCCACCCTGAAGGTGCCATCCAACAGACTGATTTCTTTTCACACCTTGATCCCCCAGCAAACCTCGATAGGACACAAATTGTTCAGGACAAAGTATTTTCTCTAAAAGCAGGGGAACTCAGTTCTTTGATAGAATCCCCCAACGGATACACTATCCTTTTCGCTGAAGCTATTCAGGAGCCTGAACTTCCACAACTTGAAACTGTAAAAGAACAGGTTGTAAGTGATTATAGAGACGCTCAATCAAAAGTTTTAGCTCGAGAAAAGAGTGAGGCGATTCTCACGGCACTGCAGGGAGGATCTCAACTCACACAACTTGGGAAGGAAAATGGTATTGAATCCAAGCAATCTATCCTTTCCAGAAGTTCCAATGGTGAAGATACCAACGGTTTTCCACCAAGTCTGATGATGAATGTTTTCTCACTAAGTAGTGGCAATCCACTTCCCGAAGAACCGGCCGCAGTGGGTGAAGACCTCTACCTTTACCAGTTCACAGCCAGAACCTTACCTGATTCTGCAGTAATCTCAGCTGAAGAGAAAGAAGAATTCAAGACTCAGATTTTACAAGCCAAACAGGATCGTATCCTTATTGCCTGGATTCGCCATCAAGAAGCGGCAGCCGATGTGTTCTCCAATCAAAATATCAAGTAATGGGTCATTTAAGTTTCTATCTTGCTGCAAGGTACAGGAAGTAACGTCTTTACAAGATCAAGGTTTTTTCATTAAAGATATGTAGACTCATGGCTGAAGCTAAAGAATGGCTCATTCTTTAGCTTCAGCCTAATTATCCCTAAGCACTGTCATATCTTTCTCCTTCGATATACTCAACGCGATTGTCATTCACCAGCCCAATTTGTCAAAAACCATATGCATTAGTGACACCATGCCAACTATTCTAGCTGCAAGCACACCATTGTTTAATATCTCCTGTCACGGTTGACATATTTTTCTTCTAAACGAATCGATATCAGGATATTCTTTTGTTTCTTACTGATACATGATACAATGAATAGTTTCTTTAATCCGGTAGTACAGGATCAACGGTTTATCTCTTTCGAGGGTTAGGCTTTAATTAGCACCACCATGATGACATATAATGCCAGACCCAAGCAGCGAATTACTCGAAAACTACGACAAACTCACCCCTTTCGAACAGACTCTCCTTCAGTTCCAGTCAATAGTCTACGAACCAGCTCATACAACTCTTATTGTCAACTGCCTGCGCAAACTTGACATTCGAAGCCCACGTGGCAATAGACCAACTGCAGCGAACCTCAATCATTATTTTACCAAATTTCAAGAGGTTGGACTAGTAACTGACGCTAGGCAATGTTCGCCCATAATTGTAGAAAAGTTGAGCCGCATTTCAGTGGAAGAGGGGACATTTACCACCTATGCAAAAGTAATTCGTAAGGAAGCTCCAGTTTCCTACTACTACGGAAAATGGACCACTCGTTGCTGGAGAGCAATGAGAGAGATGCGAATCGGCATATACACTCAAGACTTTGATGTTATTGACGATGCTCTTGATTTTCTATCAGGACAGTGCCGGGATATCCTGTCGCCACTCCCCCCCACAGTTCATGTGACCACAGGCCCCTTTGATCCCGACTGGTTCAGAAGCCTTGCACCCTCATTTCAATTCTTCCTGCTTGATGATATTCTCCGCTACGAGCAATCCACACTCAATAATTACCCTGAAATCCTCACCTATCTTGAGGAAGAAACAGGCCTCGAAGAACTCAGCCAGGACGAAAAACTCCCTTTTCAACGTATTCTCTTTAACCAATACCTCTTTAGAGGCAGATTGGCCGAGGCAAAACGACTCGTTGAGGAAAACATTGATAGTTTTAGAGGTACCGGTGCAGCAGGAACACTTGCATTCCTCTCTGGAAATTCTGAGATAGCGGTAGATTTTTTTCAGCAGGATCTTGATTTCCTACGTGACCTGACAGGAAGCGAAAAGGCAGCATTTTTTGGACCCACTGGCCTTTTCCATATCCTTGCAAGCCTTCAAAAAGACCAGACTGATCAGGAGTTACGAGTAGCTCACCAAATTGGAATCGCACTTTCTCTTTTTAACAAAAGTGTCGAGGAAAAAGCGTATCAGGTCATTGCCACTTTCCTCCAAATACGTAACAGTACTGCCCTTCCGGGCGAAGAGATGAGCTTTCATAAGGATGATGAACCACATAGTCTCACTATCCTTTTCACAGCCCTCTCTCAGTACTGGCTAAACTCAACTCTTCAACCCGAAGTGAAACGCCGCGTGAAGAGCCTGTACGTGCAGGCGTTGGCCAACGACTTCCATTTTTTCACCCTGAATTTGGCAGCGCTTCTCGATGGAGTAGGCAGTGAAGATACTGAATATAAAGAGATTATACAGAGGTTGCGCGAAGAAACAGGAATGATACCATTGATTGACATTGTGCAATCCGAAGAACCCTGGAAACGAAACCTCCAGGCTCTCATCCAGGTCACCGCGTCGCAGCAGGATTCCACAAATGCCATGCATGAAAGACTTATCTGGATGGTGGAATATCAAAACGGGAAGATGCAAATCAATCCAAAAGAGCAGAAGCGCAATGCTACAGGAAACTGGAGTAAAGGAAGGCCTATCTCGCTCTCCCGCCTCTATTCCGGAAAGTTGCCATACCTTACTGTTCAGGACAGAAAAATTGCCGCCTGTATCCAAAAACAGGTAAATACTGAGACCCATGGAACCAGCTATCATTTTGAGATGGATAAGACTCTGCTTGCCATGACCAATCACCCGCTTCTCTTTTTTGCAAAATCTCCAGCGACACCGGTTGAATTTGCGAGCGGCGAACCGGAACTCCTTGTTGAGGAACGTGGAACCCAGCTTCATATCTGTTTTGCCCAGGAAGTAACTGAAGACAATATCACTATTTTCCAGGAAACCCCCACCCGCTATAAAATCATTGAGATAAACGACAATCACCGCCGAATTGCCCAGATTACAGGAAAAAGTGGTTTGGTCGTCCCCATCGATGCAAGCGAACAAGTACTCACAGCTATTGGCAACATTTCTTCCTTTATGACTGTACACTCAGCCATTGCCGCAGAGATACAGCCAGGCGCCATAACCAACATCGAACAGGTCGAAGCTGATTCAACCATATATATGCACCTGCTCCCGTACGGAACCGGTTTCAGGCTCGAAATGTTCGTTAAGCCTTTTGTTGACGGTGGCCATTACCTCAAGCCAGGGCAGGGAGTTGAAAATATCATCGCCGAGGTCAAAGGCAAGCGACTGCAAACCAAACGTGATCTCGGCCTTGAAGAAAACATGGCCCGTGAGGTTGAAGAGTCCTGCCCAATCCTCGATCTAGCCATTGACCTTGAGCAGGAAAATGATCGCGAATGGCACCTTCAGAACCCGGACGACTGCCTTCAGGCCCTTCAGGAATTGCAGGCGATTCAGGATCAGGTTGTAATCGAATGGCCGGAAGGCGAAAAACTCAATATCACCCATCAGGCATCCTTAAAAAATCTTAACCTCAAAGTCCGTACCAATCAACAGAACTGGTTCGCTCTCTCCGGTGAGCTGAAACTTGATCAAGACACGGTTATTGACCTGCGGGAATTACTTGCCAAAGTCAAGACCGCCCATGGTCATTTCATCCAGATCAAAGAGGGGCAATTCATTGCCTTAACACAGGAATTCAAAAGGAAGCTCGAGGAGATCAATCTTTATTCTGAAGGGATGGGCAATGATGACGATGGGGAACTCCTCATCCACCACCTGGCAGCAATTCCACTCGAGAAACTTGTTGATCAGGCAAAGGCAGTAGTTGATGACGGCTGGCGTTCCCAGATTAAACGAATCCATGAAAGCCAATCTTTCAAACCTGATTTACCTTCAACCCTTCGTGCCGAACTGCGTGACTACCAGCATGAAGGGTTTAACTGGCTCTCCCGCCTCGCTCATTGGGGTGTCGGCGGTTGTCTTGCGGACGATATGGGCCTTGGTAAAACCGTCCAGGCGCTGGCCGCCATGCTCTCATTGGCAAAAGACGGGCCTTCACTTGTGGTTGCTCCGACATCGGTATCTAATAACTGGCAAACTGAAGCCAATCGCTTTACGCCCACTTTAATTATTAAAACTCTTACCGGGAAAAACCGGGCAGAAACAATTACAGGACTTGGAAAATTTGATATCCTTATCACCACCTACACTCTGCTGCAGCAGGAAAATGATCTCCTCTCGGCCGTAAAGTGGCAGACGGTAATTCTCGATGAAGCCCAGGCCATTAAGAATGCCGCCACCAAGCGTTCTAAAGCTGCCATGGCACTCCAAGCACGTTTTAAGCTCATAACCACAGGAACTCCAGTTGAAAACCATCTGGGCGAGCTCTGGAACCTTTTCCATTTTATTAACCCGGGCCTGCTCGGAACTCTGAATCGCTTCAACGAACGTTTTGCTGTTCCCATTGAACGCTATCACAATCGAGATGCAAGACTAAAACTGAAAAAACTTATTCGGCCTTTTATTTTACGCCGGATAAAGTCCCAGGTACTCGAAGAATTACCTCCACGTACCGAGATTACACTTGAAGTCGAAATGAGTGAAGAAGAAAAACTCTTCTACGAAGCTCTCAGACAGAATGCCCTTGAGGTTCTTGAAAACAACAGAGAGAAAAAAGCACGGCACCTCCAAATTCTGACGGAAATCATGAAACTGCGTCAGGCTTGCTGTAACCCAAAACTTATCACTGCAGACACCAACATCGAGAGTGCTAAATTAAAGGTTTTTGCCTCTGTAATTGATGAATTACTCAGTGGTGGCCACAAAGCCCTAATTTTCAGCCAGTTTATCGGACACCTGTCGATCCTGCGTGAACACCTTGATTCCAAGGGAATCAACTATCGCTACCTCGACGGCTCCACCAGTACACCCAAACGCAAGCAGGAAGTCGATAGATTTCAGGCAGGAGAAGGTGATCTCTTTCTTATCAGTCTGAAGGCTGGTGGACTTGGGTTAAATCTAACAGCAGCCGATTATGTAATCCATATGGATCCATGGTGGAATCCTGCCGTTGAAGACCAGGCATCGGATAGGGCCCATCGAATTGGCCAGAAACGTCCCGTCACCATCTACAGACTGGTTTGTAAAAATACCATTGAAGAAAAAATCGTAAAACTACATCAGGAAAAACGAGATCTTGCAGGAAGCCTGCTGGAAGGGTCGGATATGAGTGCTAAGATGACCAGTGAAGACTTACTGGATCTGATTCGCGGCAAATAGAAAAAACTTCTGTACCTGTAATCGAATAGATTACAGGTACAGAACAGTTAGTGTCGCGTCACGAATTAAGTGTCGTACCACTAGAATAACTCTTTAACTTTTCTGGGCTACTTCGAATAGAAATCTACAATTTCATGGACGAGTTCAGGAATCGTATGCGTTTCCGGCTGAATATCAACCTGCAACCCATTGTCAGTTATTGTTTTTGCGGTAATTGGACCAATTGCAGCAATTGTCACTTCATGCATCAAACGTTTCAATTCTGATCCATTATCGGCATCCACCATGGCGAGGAAGTTTCGTACCGTGGAGGAACTGGTAAAGGTCACCATATCCACTTTTCCAGACTCAAGCTCTTCACGCAGTTGCTCACGTTTTCCTTCTGGGGATACATTTTTATACACTGGAGCTACGGTTACCTGAGCTCCTGCACCACGTAGAGTTTCTGGAAGAATCTCTCTTGCCTTCTCTGCTCGTGGAATCAGAACATTCCTGCCTTCTACTCCCTGATCAAGCAAAGACTCAGCTAATCCTTCTCCGGTAAATACCGCAGGAAGCAGATCTGCGCGAACCCCATATTCAAGAAGAAGGTCGGCGGTAGCTTTTCCAACGGCAGCAATGGATGGCCCTTTCATATTTCTAGCATCGAAGCCCTTAGCATAGAGACGTTCGAAAAAGTATTTTACGCCGTTGAGGGAAGTGAAGAGTATCCAGTGATACTCCTCAAGGCGCTCAAGTTCCTCGTCAAGTGCCTCATAGGATGCCATTGGTTCAATCTTAATTGTCGAGTATTCGAGACAGTTGCCACCATTTTCTTCGAGTCCGGCCATAAGTTCTGAAGCTTGCTCCCGGGTCCGTGTAACCACGATTCGTTTTCCAAAAAGTGGCCGTTTTTCAAACCAATCAATGGTTTCCCGAAGCTTAACGACCTCACCCACAATAATAAGGGCAGGCGGTTTAATTCCAGATTCACGAACAATATCGGTGATGGTTTCAAGTGTTCCAACAACGGTTCGTTGTTCGGGAGTCGATGCCCAGCGAACAACTGCTACTGGAGTCTTGGGGTCACGACCATGGGAGACAAGGTTCTTCACAATAACAGGAAGATTTTTGATTCCCATATAGACAACCAGTGTTCCGGCACCAGTGGCAAGTTTTTTCCAATCGACATTGGAGCCAGGCTTTGTTGGATCCTCATGGCCGGTAAGAAAAGCAACAGATGCAGTATACTCACGATGCGTAATTGGAATTCCGGCATAAGTTGCAGCAGCAGTAGCCGAGGTAACCCCCGGAACAACTTCAAAATCCACACCGGAACGAGCAAGAACCTCAACCTCTTCTCCACCACGACCAAATATAAAAGGATCACCGCCCTTCAGACGAACAACGATCTTTCCCGACTCAGCCCAGTCAACAAGCATCTGATTTATCTCTTCCTGGGTATGAGTATGCTTTACTCCACCCTTCTTCCCGGCGTAGATAAGCTCTGCATCTTTAGGAACATGTTTCAGCAGTTTAACACTTGCCAGATAGTCATATACCACGACTTCTGCTCGTTCCAGAAGATACTTTCCTCGAACAGTGATTAAACCAGGGTCACCGGGACCCGCACCTACCAGATAGACTTTCCCACTTCTTTTTTTACTCATAATATATCCAGAAAAGACGTAAAATGTCTTATATTCAATTGGTTACAACCCATTCAATCATTTCCAACAACGCCCGCAGGTGCAGGCAAGCACTCAATTCAGGCCGTCAAGACCATTCCTCAAGCATTCGTTTGATCTGCCTTTTTAGCAGTTTTCGCTTAATTCATCAAGTAATGATGCTGCCAGAAGAGGAATCATCAACTCATGATGCCCTATAATGTTATACCCCTTTCCACCCGTGGCAGTGGGCCTGTTCACAACGTTCGTTAAGGTACGATAATGCTTCATAAAATCAAAATTTGCTGTGGTAAAATCATCCACACGGTGGCCAAGATTTCTAACTAGAGTTAAAGCCTTAAGAAATACCTCCGGCAACAGTACAGCCGAGCCGACGTTGAGATACGCACCTCCCTGCAGATGAGATATTTCAGAACAAAAGAGTCGAAAATCATGGTGCGATGTTTTTCCAATATCAGCACCACAAGCCGAAGGATGAATATGGATTATATCGGTCCCTATTGCAACATGTACGGTTACAGGAATACCGAGCTTTGCCGCTGTTGCAAGAAGGCTTTTATCATTATGGGGGAACTTTCTGGTCAGGAGGTACTCCCCCACTGCCTGCCCCATGCCTATATCCTCTTTTGCTCCAAGTGATATAGCGCCATTTAACACTTCACCAGTCTCTTTTGCTGCTCCAAATGCACCATCTCCCAAAACATCCCCAACTTCCTCGGAAGTTGACCCAGCCATGGCAATTTCAGCGTCATGAATAATACAAGCGCCATTCATGGCGAGCCCTGTAATTATGGATCGCTCCATAAGATCAATCAGCACCGGATTCAGACCGACCTTGATAACATGCGCTCCCATCCCCATCACAATCGGTCGTCCTGCACGATGCGCCTTGGCGAGTCGATGTACAAGTTCAGGAAAATCCTGGCCGAGCAGTTGTTTTGGAAGGGAACCTATAAAGTCTCTTAGTGTGGCACCTTCTTTTACAGGTGAGCCGAAATGTTCCACGGTCACTTTCGAGTAGCGATCGTGCAACGAATAGGTCTTTAGTCCATCAAAGCTTAATGGCTTACTCTTCACTGAATATCTCCCTCTCCACAAGCTCACAGAGCAGGTGTTCGATCCAAAGATGTACTTCCTGAATATGCTGGGTTTTTACCGTGGGAACATTAAGCGTGAAATCGGCAAGCTGCCCAAGTTCTCCGCCACTACTATCAAGCCCCCCGGTGAGCACGGCTGTTCGCATACCAATCACTTTTGCCGCTTCAATACCCTTAATAACATTTGCAGAAGAACCGGAAGTGGAAATGCCCAATGCCAGATCTTCTTTTTTGCCCAAGGCCTGCACCTGTTTTGAAAAAATCTCATCAAAGGAAAAATCATTGCCAATGGAGGTAATAACGGATGTATCCGTGGTCAAAGCAATGGCAGCAAGCGGTCTTCTGTTAATCAAAAAACGATTCACAAATTCGGCAGCCATATGCTGGGCATCGGCTGCACTACCGCCATTCCCAAAAATAAGAATCTTCCCCTCTTGACGTAATGTCATAACCATCAGACATGCCAGATCAATAAGACGCTTACGACTTTCCCTAACAAAAGCCTCCTTGGCTATCACTGAATTAATCAGTCCTTCAGAAACAATCTGTTCCATGCGTTATAATCCATATGTATTAAGTAGAAGAGACAACTCTATTCTGTTTACTCCTGCAATATGTAGAATATCCTGGGCAAAAAAGCAAAAAAAATGGGCACTCCGCAAACTAACGCGGACATGCCCAGGTGAAAATAACCTGCCACAAAGCAGGCCTATCCGGTTTTCAGCTCTCAGTCCAACTGCTCAAGAATCTTGGCAGTTACATCTTTAATAGCGAGAGAACCGTCAACTGAAATCACTTTACTGTCGGTTCCTTTAAAATAATTCACGGCAGCCATGGTACCGGTCTTGTCGTCGTAGTAGATATCATGACGCTTATTGATAGCATCTTCGTCTTGATCATCGGCACGGGCACTAAGCTCGCCACCACAAACACGACAAACCAGCTTACCATCTTTTTCAACTGGCTTAATAGCATCAAATGCAATGTGGTTTGGATGGTTATTATCATTGGCACAGAGGCGACGTCCCATGATACGTTCTTTTGCTATTTCACGATCGAGGAGGATTTCCATAACATAGTCAATCTCCATTCCAGCTTCTTTCAGTGCACTGTCAAGAGCCTCAGCCTGTGCAAGAGAACGGGGAAAACCGTCAAGTAACCAGCCTTGTTCTTTAGATTTTGCCAAAGTTTCAAGTACCATGGGAATGGTAATTTCATCGGGAACCAGATCACCAGCTTCGATAAATGCTTTTGCTTTCATTCCAAGCTCAGTTCCACCTTTAATATGCTCACGGAAAATAGCACCAGACTCAATGTGATTCATACCGTACTTGTCTTTTACAATAGCACCCTGAGTTCCTTTACCACTACCGTTTGGTCCAAATGCAAGAATGTTTACAGCCATGTTTGTCTCCTTAAGGCAAATTATATGTGTTTAGTACAGGTAAAGTTCCTGATAATACCCGCACCAATCTGAACGCAGATGTGAATGAATACTCACTCAAAAATCAAAATAGTAAATGTAATCGAAAAACGAAATTGTATCCACAAAAATATCCACACTTAACGTTTTGACTTTCAGCATGAAAAAGAGTATTTTCCCACAAGTACAGGAGCACTCAAATGAAAAACTGTCCGGCCAGAAATGTGCCTTTTACTCTTATCTGAAGTACAAGGATAAATTCCAGCCTGATCTGACAGTAACAATCCCTCACAATTTCAGACTTAAAAGATCATATTATGAAAAAAATTCAAGTTGGCCTTATTGGCTTTGGCACCGTTGGCAGCGGTCTTGCCCAAACACTCTACGAGCAAAAAGAGCGATTACAGAAAAAAGTAGGGGCCGAAATTGTCCTGAGTCACGTCGCCGACATAATGACCGATTCTCTCCCTGAACAATTTGCAGGAGTCACACTCACGAAAGATGCCAATGAGCTTTTCACTAACCCTGACATCGATATTGTGGTGGAGCTTATCGGTGGAATGGAACCCGCCAGAACCTTTATGCTAGAAGCCATCAAAAATGGCAAACACGTTGTAACCGCAAATAAAGCTCTGCTCTCTGTTCATGGCAAAGAAATCTTTGAAGCAGCGGTGGCAAACAATGTGGAAGTCGGGTTTGAAGCAAGTGTTGGCGGTGGAATACCTGTTATCAAATCCCTGAAAGAGGGGCTTGTGGCAAACCGTATCGAATCGATCATGGGAATCATGAACGGTACTGCCAACTACATTCTCACCAGGATGACCGATGAAGGCGTACCCTTTGATGAAGTGCTCAAGGATGCCCAGGAACTGGGATTTGCCGAAGCAGACCCAACCTACGACGTGGAAGGCATCGACACCGCGCATAAACTTGCTATCCTTATGACCATCGCCTACGGAAAGCATGTACAACTCGATGACATTAACACCGAAGGTATCTCCAACATTGAACCCATAGATATTGAATTTGCAAAAGAGTTTGGCTGTCGCATCAAGCTCCTTGCCATCAGCAGGCATCACGGGAGCCATGTGGAAGCGCGTGTCCATCCGACTATGGTTCCAAATTCACATATGCTGGCAAATATCAATGGAGCATATAACGCCATCCATTTTAACGGAGACACCGTTGGAAATGTTCTTCTCTATGGCCTTGGTGCCGGAATGATGCCAACGGGTAGCGCAGTTACTGCCGATGTGGTTGATATCGGCCGCAATATCCTCTGCAATTCCATAAACCGGGTTCCTGCCCTCTCTTACCTGCCAGAAAACATCGGAACACCCGTCATCACTCCCATGTCTGAGCTCAGCGGTCCCTACTATTTCCGTATTACAGCAAAGGATAACCCGGGAGTTCTCTCCACCATATCAGGAATTTTTGGCAAACATGGTATTTCCATTAAATCTGTCATTCAAAAAAGTCAGCACGAACTGGAACCTGTCTCCATCGTCCTTCACAGCCATATCGCCAGTGAAGATGCCGTACAAAAATGTATTGATGAAATTGATGCACTTGATGTTTGCACTCAAAAAACTGTTAAGATACGAATCCTTACGGACAGCGAATAGATATCGATGAAATACCTTATCCTTGTTGGCGATGGCATGGGAGACCTACCATTACCAGAGCTCGGCGACCGTACTCCGCTGGCCGCTGCCTCAACCCCCACACTTGATGCCCTCTGCCAAAAAGGCGAGCTCTTTCTTACCTGCACTGTGCCCAAGGGATACCCACCCGGATCCGACGTGGCCAATCTCTCTCTTCTGGGATACAGGCCGGAGAAGTATTACACCGGGCGCGCTCCCCTTGAAGCAGCAGCGATGAATATCACACTAAAGCCGGACGAAACGGCCTTTCGCTGTAATCTTGTAACCCTCGACAGGACAGACAAGAACAAGGTAGGAATGGTTGATTACTCCGCTGGCCACATCAGCAGTGAGGAATCCCAGCAGTTACTCAAAACGCTTGAAGCTGAATGCAGCAGTGAGCGATTCCACTTTAAGCCTGGGATCAGTTATCGCCATATACTGGTAGTGAAAGGTGATTATCCGGATTTTACTCCCGTTCCTCCCCATGACTATATCGAAAAGAATGTCACTATCCCCTGGCAGCGCTATATGGCTGACCCAAACTGGAAGGATTTGTTAACAAGAGCCTGCAATGTTCTTGAAAAACATCCTGTGAACCTGAAAAGAGTGGAGGCCGGAAAGAATCCAGCCAATGGAATATGGCTCTGGGGAGAAGGTAAACTTCCCTCAATGCCAACACTCAACGAACGTTTTAATTTGCAGGGCAGTTTAATCTCCGCCGTTGATCTCCTTAAAGGACTTGGAGTCATGGCAGGCCTTGATATTCTCAATATCCCCGGTGCCACCGGCTATATCGACACAAATTACAAAGGCAAAGCAGACGCTGCACTCAAATGTCTGGAAACCCAGGATTTTGTCTTTGTTCACGTGGAAGGCCCCGACGAAGCCGGACACCAGGGACTTTTGCAAGACAAGTTCCAGGCCATTGAAGACTTTGACGGAAAGATTGTAGCCCCTATCGTCCAGGGACTTCGTGCACGTGGCGATGAATTCAGGTTAATAGCCACCATGGACCACTACACACCACTATCACTACGCACCCATATTGACACTCCTGTCCCTACTATCCTCTATGACTCCAGAGAATCTAGCCAGGGAAGCGGACAGATGTTTTCCGAAGAGACCGGAAACGCCGCTGGAAAAGTAGAAGGCGGCACCCTGCCCGATGGCGAAACCATGCTAAAACGACTCCTTCAGCAATCATGACACTGCAAACTAGCCATCGTACGCCTTACCGTGTTATTTATGGCGACACAGATGCTGCGGCTGTGGTCTATAATGCAAATTATCTGCGTTTTTTTGAGATCGGCCGTACCGAACTTATGCGGGAAAAAGTTTGCAGCTATCGTACAATAGAAGCACTTGGACTCCTTCTCCCGGTCATCGAATGTTTTGTTCGCTACAAGGCCTTTGCCCGCTATGACGATCTCCTCCAAATTGAAACCAAGCTGGCCTGGATCAAAAAAGTCAGCTGTAAATTCTCTTACAGGCTTCTTCGGGAAGAGAGTGAGACAGGGAAGGAAACATTGATCGCCAAAGGCTACACGGTCCATGCTGCAGTGGATCACAAGGGTAAGCTCACATCTCTTCCAGCAGAAATCATTCCTCGTTTACAAGCCCTGCTTCCACCAGTAGAGAAATAAAACGCACTCCCATTAACATGAATGTGTTTTTTTCTTGACTTACAAAAGGAATCCGTCTATATTGATCCTCGCAACGCGGGGTGGAGCAGTCTGGTAGCTCGTCGGGCTCATAACCCGAAGGTCATAGGTTCAAATCCTTTCCCCGCTACCAAATTCAAGGACTTACAGCTTTATTGCTGTGAGTCCTTTTTTTTTGCTCTATCGCAAAGTTTTACCAGAACGCGATCGACCTTTCCCCGAATCGACTCTGCTGCCAACGAGTAGAAAACCTCCGCTAGACTTTCTCTGAAATACCGTAATGATTGATGGCTTTAACCAAGAATCGTTTTGCTGCTTTTGTATCTCGTTTCTTAGTCAGCAAGAAGCCGATAGTATTACCATCTTTATCAACAGCCCGATAGAGCTGTAACACCACATACCCTTGATTTTGATATATGTTTCATCCATCCGCAAGCCTGAGCCAACAGCTTTTTTCTTCTTCTGAAAAGCAACTTCTATAAGGGGAGTGTATTTAACAACCCACCGTTGAATTATTCACATGATCAATACGACACACCTCTTTCTTCCATAAGTTCTTCGATGTCTCGATAACTCAGGCTATAACGCAAACACCAATAAACGGCTTGAAGGATAATACACTTCCGGAAATGACCACCTGGAAATCTTTCCTCAACCACCATTGACATTCTCCATGATAAATGAAAATATTTTAGTAGAAGCCGTCAAGGTTGAAAAGGGGGAAGAGCACGTTTGCGACAGAAACGCATATTCCACGTTATCTCGCTGAGTTTTATTATAGATTCAATCGACAATTTCCTATGGAATCAATGTTTTCATCACTGATCCGTGCTGCAATCAACTTAAAACCAATTCCACAGCATCAATTGATTCTAACTGAAGAATGGTGGTAATCAAATACTAGTACGACTAATTCCGATCAACTTTTATAGGCATAGCATTTTTATATAAGTGCCAGAACAGGAGCAAACAATGACCGACAAACCATTTGGTGCAAAGCTGATGGCATTACCTGAAATTTTCAAAAAACGTTTATTTACTGTACCAGATTACCAACGTGGTTATGCTTGGGAAAAAAAGCAAGTGGCAGAATTACTGAAAGATATTGACCATCTTATGAGTGACGGAATGACACTTCGTCACTACACCGGCACCTTGGTTCTTAGCCATCCTGATGGTGTTGATGAGAATAATATTTTTTATATTGTGGATGGCCAGCAACGTTTAACAACGTTGGTTACAGTGATGTGGATATTATGTAAACATCTCCCTAAAACGGAGCAGTCAACATTTACTGCTCTTTATTTGGTTCGTGGCGATGTGGGTAATGAAAGAACTGTTCTATGCTTAAATTCTGACACTCAATTATTCTTTGAACGTTTGCTGTTAGGGGATGGCAATATCATTAACAACCCACCAACAATGGAAGCCCACGAACGATTAATTGTTTCACATAGTTTAGTCTCCAAACAGTAGTGTCCGGTTAGAAAGTTGCATGTCCTTTTTTTAACCGCTTCCGGTGTTTTGGCTTGCATCTTCGTTTTTGTTTTTGTTTTGCTACTGCCAGTTCTGCTGCTAGTTCTGCAGCATGCTGC